>Ga0070741_10003979_pt1 | contig 35318 bp, 30 predicted proteins | sample Coa_R1_4_FD_66440 | JGI IMG/M metagenome (GOLD analysis project Ga0070741, IMG submission 66440) | Surface soil microbial communities from Centralia Pennsylvania, which are recovering from an underground coalmine fire - Coalmine... | ecosystem: Environmental > Terrestrial > Soil > Unclassified ... | reverse complement strand
ACCGCGATGAATTCGTTGCCGATGATCTTGCGCTTCTTTTCGGGGTCGGTGACGCCGGCGAGTTTGGACAAGAAGCGCTGGGAAGCATCCACCGCAATTACCTTCAGGCCGAGCTTGTCGCGCAAGTTCTGCTGCACCTTCTGAAATTCGTTTTTGCGCAGCACGCCGTTGTTGACGAAGATGCAGGTGAGGCGGGAGTGGCCATGCTCGTCGCGAAGCGCACGGTCCACGAGGGTCGCGGCCACGGCTGAATCAACACCGCCGGACAGCGCGCAGATAGCGTTGCCATTGGGACCGACCGTATTCCGGACGGAAGTGATGGTCTCGTCGATAAAGCGTTTGGGAGTCCAAGTTGGGTTCGCTTCGCAGATGTTGAGAGCGAAATTACGCAGGATATCCGAGCCGAGCGGCGTGTGATGAACTTCCGGATGAAACTGCACAGCCCACATTTTCTGCTGCGGATTTTCGATGGCCGCAACCGCGCTGGGCGATTTTGCCGAGAGATGAAAACCGGCAGGCAGTTCGACGGCTTCGTCGCCGTGGGACATCCAAACCGCCATCACTTTGGGCAGGCCCTCGAAGAGTCTGGAACCATCCTGGACTTCGACCTTGGCGTGGCCGTACTCGCGTTTATCCGCGGGCCGCACCTTTCCGCCAAGGACATGCACCATGTACTGCAAGCCATAGCAAATGCCGAGCACCGGCACGCCAAGGGTAAAGACGCGCTGATCGGCGACGGGAGCGTCCTGATCATAAACAGAGCAAGGCCCACCGGACAAAATGACGCCGGCGGGGCAATAGCTGCAAATCTCGTCGAGGGTGGCGTTGCAGGGCAGAACGACGGAGAAGACGTTGAGTTCGCGGATGCGGCGCGCGATGAGTTGGGAATATTGCGCGCCAAAATCAAGGACGACGATAGATTGTGGTTCCACGGATAACGTTCTCAGAGATTAGATCTAGTGTAAAGCAGAAAAGCGGCGGTTCACCACAGAGGACACAGAGGGCACGGAGGGAAAAACGCCAAAGGCATTGGTCTAAGCCTTTGCGGTGGATGATCCGGGGCCAAAATGCTAAATGCCAATGGCTAACGGCTGTCTTACACTGATGCAATGAGATCGTCCCCCACGGCTCGCGGCTGGCGTATGGTCTGGCAGGAGCCCGCGCTGGTGATTGGCGAAATCGCCTGGAGATGGACATTTGGGCTGATTATGCTGCTGGTTCTGACGTTCGCCTTCACGGTTTACTTGAGCACGATCGAGGTGCCGGCAGCGGCTCTATGGCTGATTTCGACGCGTGAGCCGGCGGCGATCGCGGCTGCCGTCTTTTATATTTCGCGGGACAGCGGATGGGCGGCGACAAGAATCAGCCTCGTAGCGTTGCCGCCGCTGGGAGTTCTGTGGATCGTGATTGCGTCGGTGGGGCGGGCGGCCACGCTGCAAGCGATCCTGGGCAGCGAAAGAGCGCAACGGGTGCGATGGCGGGGGCTCATAGGGCTGAACTTTCTGCGCTTTTCATTGTGGCTGGCTGCGAACATCGGATGCGCTGGGGTGCTGGCGGTCGCGTTCACGAGCACCGGGGACGCGGGTTTTTCGCTGTTGAGTTTCATGGCCGTATCAAGCGTGGTGCTAGTTATCTGGGCAGGGCTGAACTGGTTGCTGTCGGTCGCGGCAATTTTTGTCGTGCGAGAGACAGCCCACGCTTTCGAAGCAATTTCGTTGGCCATCGAGTTAGTATCGCGACGCTTCTTTCAATTGGTGTCCACAAGCTCCGCGTGGGCGATGGTGCGGGGTATTGTGTTTACGGCTGAGGTATTCCTGCTGGTAAGCGTGGTCTCGTTTTCAGGACGAGTGGCACCGCGCTTCCTGCTGGTCGGAGCGTTTCTTGTAACGCTCGCATACTTAGCATTCGCCGACCTGCTTTACATGGGCCGGCTGGCGTCGTATGTGGCCATCATTGAAGCGGAGGATGAACCATCGTCCGCAACTCCAGTTGCATCTGCAGCGACGGGGTATCCACCTGATATTGACCTGTCGCAACTCTCGCCCGAGCCTCCGGCATAGCAGCTTGTCCAGCGCCAGTTTCATGTCTCAGGAACGCACGACGATTCCTGGTTGAAATGCCCGCGCGCATTCCCGGCGCTGCAAACAGGCGTCGGGGTCCTTCGACTCGCGCTCTCCTCGCAAGCTGGAGTCGCGCTCGCTCAGGATGACAGTGTCAGGTTAATGGTCCCTAACCACGTTATTTAGCGAGGATGTTGACCAGCTTGTTGGGAACGATGATGACTTTGACCACCTGCTTGCCATCGAGGGAAGCGCGAACTTTTTCGTCGGCGAGGGCGCGCTTCTCTACCTCTTCAGTGGGGCTGTCGAGCGCGATCACGAGGCGGCCTTTCAAGCGGCTGTTCACCTGAATCGGAATTTCGATTTCATCCTCTTTCGCGAGGGCGGGATCGTACTTCGGCCACGAGGCGCGCAACATGTCACTACCCTCGCCCAATGTCTCCCAGAGTTCGTGAGCAAGATACGGAGCGAAGGGGGCCAGCATTAAAACGAATTTCCGCTGGACGTCGGCGAGCAAGGCTTTTCCCTCTGAACCGGAAAAAGCCGCTGGGGCGCAGGCATTCGACAATTCCATGAGCGCGGCGACCGAGGTGTTGAAATGCCAGCGGCCAGCGAAGTCCTCGGAAATTTTCCTGATGGTCTGATGCATCTTGCGCACCAGCTTGCGACCTTCGGGCGACAAATCTTGCACGGAATAGTTCCCCGCCGACCGCAAGGTGGGCTGCAACGCAACCAAGCGGTACACGCGGCCGAGGAACTTATAGACGCCCTCAACACCGACGTCCTGCCAATCGAGATCGCGGTCGGGAGGAGCGGCAAAGAGCGAGTACATGCGTGCGCTGTCGGCGCCGTAGCGAGCGATCATGTCGTCGGGTGAAACCACGTTGCCCAAGCTCTTCGACATTTTGGCGCCGCCTTTGATCACCATGCCCTGGGTGAACAGGCGTTCCACGGGCTCAGAGTTGGGCACCAAGCCAAGATCGCGCATCATCTTGGTCCAGAAGCGCGAGTAGATGAGGTGCAGGATCGCGTGCTCGACCCCTCCGATGTACTGGTCAATGGGAAACCAGTAGGCGACGGTGTCACGATCTACGGGCGCGGTTTCGAGATGCGGATTCGTGTAGCGGTAGAAGTACCAGGAGGAATCGACAAAAGTGTCCATCGTGTCGGTTTCGCGACGGGCGCGGCCACCGCACTTGGGACAGGTAGCGTTCACAAATTCAGGCACACGGGACAGCGGAGAACCGCCGGACAGGGTGATGTCGACGTTCTCCGGCAAAAGCACCGGCAAGTCTTCGTCGGGAACAGGCACGATGCCGCACTTCTCGCAATAAAGAATGGGGATGGGAGTACCCCAGTAGCGCTGGCGAGAGATGCCCCAATCCTTCAAGCGGAAGGTGATGGTTGCCTTGCCAAATCCGTGCTGCTCGCCAAATTCAGTCATGCGGCGCATGGCATCGGTACAGGACAGGCCGTCGAATTCACCGGAGTTCATCAGCAGGCTCTGGGTTCCGGTGTAAGGCAGTAACGGGTCCTCCTGCTTGCCTGATTCGGGCGGCTCGCCTTCACGGCGGGGCAGCACGACCACGCGGATTTCCAGCCCGTATTTCTTGGCGAACTCGTAATCGCGCTCGTCGTGAGCGGGAACAGCCATGATTGCGCCCGTGCCGTAGTCGGTGACGATGTAGTTGGCAATCCAGATGGGCAGACGCTCCTGGCTGAACGGGTTGATGGCGAAGCGGCCGGTATCGACGCCGTGCTTCTCGATAGCGCCAAGGTCGCCGGCTTCTTTGGCGCTGCGCTGCTCCCCGATCAATTGCAAAATCTTTTCCGAGAGACCTGGGTCCTGCTGAATCAAGTCGTCGACCAGCGGGTGCTCGGGGGCCAGCTGGATGGAGGTGGCGCCGTAAATGGTGTCAATGCGGGTGGTGAAGACCCTGATCTTGTCGCCGAAACGGCCGGCAGGGCCGTCCAGCTTGAAATCCACCATCGCACCCTCGCTGCGACCGATCCAATTGCGCTGCATGGTGCGGACCTTTTCGGGCCAGTGGGTGAGCTTGTCGAGGTCGCGGAGGAGTTCGTCGGCGTAGTTGGTGATGCGCAAGAACCACTGCTCGAGCTCGCGTTGTTCGACAACCGTGTCCTCATGACGCCAGCAACAGCCCTTGACGACCTGCTCGTTGGCAAGCACGGTGGCGCACCGCGGACACCAGTTCACCTTGCTTTTCTTGCGGTACGCCAAACCTTTTTCGAAGAGCCTGAGGAAGAACCACTGATTCCAGCAGTAGTAATCGGGCAGGCAGGTGGTGACCTCCTTGTCCCAGTCGTAGGCGAAGCCGAGGCGCTTCATCTGCCGCTTCATGTTGGCGATGTTGCCGAGGGTCCACTGCCTGGGCGGGGTGTTGTTCTGGATGGCGGCGTTTTCCGCGGGCAGGCCGAAGGAATCCCAGCCCATGGGATGAAGCACGTTAAAGCCGCGCATCCACATGTGGCGGGCAAGCGCGTCGCCGATCGAGTAGTTGCGCACGTGCCCCATGTGCAGTGCGCCGGACGGATAGGGCAGCATTTCGAGCACGTAGTACTTGGGCCGGGTGGATTTCTCCTCGGCGCGAAAAAGTTCAGGATGGGAGGCCCAACGTTCCGCCCACTTGGTCTCGATGCGCTGCGGATCGTAACGCTCGTCGCGGGTTTCCACTTGAGTAGGTTGTTCCTGCATAGAAGTGGTAGTTATTGATTTTACACGGGAGGAGATGATGTGGGCGCAGGTCGAAGATCTGCATCCACACGTCTATCCACTTACCAGCCTCTTGCTCCTGCGATTTTGGACAGTCGCATCTTTAACCAGAGACTTCAACCTTTCGACGTTGCGGCGATCGTCGCCAGGATGGTCAATCGGAGTTTCCGCGATGAAGGCCGCGTGAGCAAGACGCGGGTCGTTCAGCAACCGGCGGAAGGGTTCTAGCCCGATGCTCCCCTGTCCGATATGCTGGTGTCGGTCGAGTTTGGAGCCGCGTTCGGCCTTGGCGTCGTTGCAATGCCACACGGGAATATTTTTCAGGCCGACCGTGTCGTCGAGATCCTTCAAGGTTTTCTTGAACCCTGCTTCGCTGACGATGTCGTATCCGGCAACATGCACGTGGCAAGTATCAATACACGCGGCAACCGGAATCGCGGCGCGCAGGCGCTCGACAACTTCGGCGACCTGCTCGAAGCTGCCGCCCAGCGAGAACTCGGCGCCGGCGGTGTTCTCGATCAGAACCGTGAGTCCAGCTTTGGCGAGATCAATTTCCTGTACCGCTTCGAGGATGGCCAACGACACGCGCATCAGGCCCTCTTCCCTGCTGCCGCCGCGAAAAGAACCGGGATGCAGGACGAGGTACTCGGCGCAGAGATTTACGGCACGCTCGACTTCTCCGCGAAATGCCGCCACGGACTTGGCGTGAAACTCGGCCGTGGTGCCCGCCAGGTTGACCAGGTAATTAGTGTGGATCACGAGCGGCTTGAGGCTGTACTTCTCGCGCAGGCGCGTCATCTCGGCGCACTGGGGCCGAGCCAGTTCGTGAGGCTTCCACTGGCGCGGGCTGGAGGAAAAAATCTGCAACGTGTTGCAGCCCAGGCGATAGGCTCGTTCGGCCGCATTCTCTACGCCTCCGGCTGTAGACGTGTGAATCCCAATGCGTCGCGAAGTATGCCGCGGCGGCTGCTTGGGTGCAGGCATCTTCAGAATGTCCTGCTCTTTGCTGAGGGGAATGCTGCGAGCCATTCGTGTTTTAGTAGATGCGCCTTGAGGCCCGCGCGATTTTGAAGCCTTTTCTTGCAGCGGGCAGTCCAATGTTCAACTAATACATCAGGAGCACTCCATGAAGATCGCCAATGATGTGACGGAGTTAATCGGCCGCACTCCTCTGGTGCGCCTCAACAAAGTTGCGGATGGGACGAAGGCGACGATCGCGGCCAAGCTGGAAGGCTTCAACCCATGTGCCAGTGTGAAAGACCGCATCGGCGTGAGCATGATCAATGAGGCCGAGTGTGCGGGCGAGATTCACCCGGGCAAAACGGTGCTGATTGAGCCGACCAGCGGAAACACCGGAATAGGACTGGCGTTTGTCGCGGCGGTGCGCGGATACAAGTTGATTCTGGTCATGCCCGACACGATGAGCCTGGAACGACGCGTCCTGCTACGGGCATTCGGAGCGGAACTTGAGCTGACGCCGGGCGTGAAAGGGATGAAGGCAGCGATCGCGCGGGCGGAGCAGATTGTGAAGGACACGCCCGGGGGCTACATGCTGCAGCAATTCTCGAATCCCGCTAATCCGAAGATTCATTTCGAAACCACTGGCCCTGAAGTCTGGGGCGACACCGAAGGAAAGGTAGACATTTTTGTCGCGGGCGTGGGAACCGGCGGGACGATCACCGGCGTGGGCGAGTACATCAAGCCGAAGAAGCCGGCGTTCAAGATCGTTGCAGTAGAGCCGACGGAGAGCGCCGTGCTGAGTGGCGGCCAGCCGTCGCCGCACAAGACCCAGGGTATTGGCGCGGGGTTCATCCCCGAGATCCTGCGCACCGACCTGATTGACGAAGTGATCGCCATCCCAAGCGAAGAGTCCATCGTCATGGCCCGGCGTCTGGCGCGCGAAGAAGGGCTTCTGGTGGGAATTTCGTCCGGTGCGGCGGTGTGCGCTGCGTTGCGAGTGGCAGGTCGTGAGGAGAACGCCGGGAAACTGATCGTGGTAGTGCTGCCCGACTTCGGCGAACGGTATCTGACGAGCATTCTGTTCGACAACCTGCGCGTCGAAGCCGAGCAGATGAGGGCGGTCGCGGTATAGACTGACTTTGCTTTTTCGAAATTTTGGATGAGGAGTTTATGGCAGATCAACCGCAGGCGGAACCACCGCGTTATCGTTTCATCATCGGCGAAGGCGACGAGGAACACGCGAAGAAAGTCAACGAGGCCAACAAACACGGCTACCGGGCCATTCTGATGTGCCATCGGCAGGGCGGCGACAGCGGCGGAACGGTGTCGGTCCTCATGGAACGAGAACTCTAAGCGAAAAGCCTCGCATTTGGCCCCTTGGCCTTTCGCCAGTTAAACTGAATAGTTCCGCAGGAGCAGGGCCATGCTGGTTGTGATGCAGGCGCAAGCCACCGAAGAACAGGTGCGCGCCGTATGTAAGAAGATTGAAGCGATGGGATACCGGGCGCACTCCATCCCCGGGGCGCAGCGCACGGCAATTGGAATCACTGGCAACCAGGGTGAGATCGAAGCCGGGTCGCTCGAGGAAATGCCCGGTGTCGCGGAACTGGTCCGCGTCAGCAAGCCTTACAAGCTGGTCAGCCGGGACGTGAAGCCGGAGAACACGGTCATACGCTTTCCCGGGACGGACGCCACCATCGGCGGGCCTGAACTGGCAGTCATCGCGGGACCGTGCGCGGTGGAGAATCGCGAACAAATTTTTGCGGTCGCCGAACGCGTGCACCGCGCCGGCGCGCAGTTCTTTCGCGGCGGCGCCTACAAGCCCCGCACCTCTCCTTATTCTTTTCAGGGCATGGGGGAAGACGGCCTGCGGCTGCTGGCGGAGGTACGCGACCGCTTCGGCATGAGGATTGTCACCGAGGCGGTAGATCACGAGTCAATCGAACTTGTCGAACACTATGCCGACGTCATCCAGATCGGCACGCGCAACATGCAGAATTTCTCGCTGCTGAAGCGCGCCGGGCGGGCGAAGAAGCCGGTGCTGCTCAAGCGCGGCATGTCGGCCACCCTGGAAGAACTGCTCATGGCGGCTGAGTACGTGATGAGTGAGGGCAACTACAACGTGATCCTGTGCGAGCGCGGCGTGCGCACTTTTGCCGATCACACACGGAACACGCTCGATCTCAGCCTGGTGCCGGCGGTGCAGCGACTGAGCCATCTGCCCATTGTTGTGGACCCGAGCCACGGCACTGGCAAGCGCAACAAGGTCACGCCCCTGTCGCGGGCGGCGGTGGCGGTGGGCGCTGATGGCCTGATCGTCGAAGTACACAACAATCCTGACCTTGCGCTGTCCGATGGAATGCAGTCGCTCTATCCCGATCAGTTCGACGAGTTGATGGAGCAGGTGCGGCAGATCGCACCGATCGTGAACCGGCACGTGCGCAGCGGCGTCGCGGGAGCCAAAGCGGCCCAGTCACTCGCCCACTGACTTGAAACGAATTTTCCTGTTCGTTGTAATTGCCGCGGTCATTGGGCTGGCATTGTGGAAGTTCTACCCGCGCAATCTTACCTACAGTCCCTCGTATCGAGCCTACGCGTACGTCACCAATGGGAAGAGCGGTACGGTCAGCGTCATTGACGTTTACCCACGGGTGGGCGCTGCCACGGCATTGCGAGCGTTTCGGTCGATTACTGTCGGCGACAATCCCACCGGACTTGCGGCCAATCCCACCAGGAACGAAGTGTATGTAGTCAACACGGACTCGAATAATGTCAGTGTAATTGACGCCGAGCAGAACAAGGTGGTGGCCACCATCGGAGTGCACCGCGCGCCCTATTTCATTGATGTTTCGCGGGACGGCCAGCGCGGGTATGTGGCTAACTCGGGGTCGGCGAATGTGTCGGTCATTGATCTGGAAAACCGGAAGGTGCTGGCCAATGTGCGGGTGGGCGGGGGACCGGGGCTGGCGCGGGTATCGCCGGATGGTGAGACTGTCGTGGTTTCGAACCGCACCGACGGCAGCGTTACCCTGATCGACGCGGGGAAGATGGCGGCGAGGGCGACCATTTCGATCTGCAAAGAACCGACCGATATTGCCGTCACCATGGACTCGGCCAAAGCTTTTGTGGCCTGCAGCGGCTCCGACCAGGTGGCGGCGGTGGACCTGAAGAATGCCAAGCTGCTGGCGCTGCTCGACGTGGGCAAGACTCCCACCTCGCTAGCGCTAAAACCTGATGGCGGCGAACTGGTGGTATGCAATTTTGGCTCGGACACGATTTCGATGATCGAGACGGGCACGAATGAGGTGGCGGGAAGTTACCTGATTGGCAAGCAGCCGTCGGAGGCGGTGGTCAGCGCCGATAATTCCCTGCTCTACGTCAGCAACTTCGGGTCGGACTCGGTGGCGGTGTACAACATCGATAATGGAAAGGTGATTGATTCGATCCGCGTGGGCAGCAAGCCCGATGCGATCGTGCTTACGCCGCATCAGGATCTGGTGCTGGCGCTGGATTCGGAGTCGAGCGACGTGGCCATCGTGCGCACCGAGAAGTGGCCGGGGAGTTCCAAGCTGAGCGCCGAACGGGCGCTGGTGACCATGGCGCCGGTGGGCGTGCAGCCGCATGACATGGTGGTGAAGGATTTCATGGTGAAGACGGGACAGAGGTGAGGGTCTAAACACCCGGCTATTACACGATGGTGATCTGGCTTGTGAGGTAATTTCGTAAAGCGCGCAAATTACTTTTCATTGAAATCGGTAAAGTATGCGTCGTCGTTGGGTGCGCCAAGCAATAGTCGTGGCAGTCGTGGTGATTGGTATTTCCGCAGCTGCATACGCAGTATTCTGGTACATATTCGAGCGGCCGAATGTTGCCTCAAACATAGTCGACTTCGCTCCCACTTCCTTCCACGCCAGGGCTGACGCAAAGTTCTTTTACTCGGTAGGACAGGAATTGAAGTACTCGGATCAAATTGAGGTTCAAGCCCCAACTCTACTCCGAGGACGAGTCGAAGAATTTCTTGTCTCGCCGGATGGCGAGAAGATTGCAGTCGTCGTGAACCGTAAGCTTCTGGTGGTCGGAACCGATTCGATCCTGGCACAGGTAGCGGATGTTGACAATATTTTCAGAGACGATAAACCGATCAGGCAGCAGTTCTTCCGCGACCAGGATTTTCAGTGGTCCCGAGACTCACGAGAACTCTATCTCATAAAGGATGAGTACTCCGAAACAAAGGGGGTGGGGGAGCTATTCTCGCATAAAGGTGAACTGTGGATGTACGACCTCGATTCGAAGACTTTGAAACTGGTTATTAAACCTTTTCGTGCATTCAGTTACTTTTTTGGGAGCGGGCGGCGGATCTACTACTCGGAGCCAACTGAACGCGGAGACCTTCAACTAAAATACTTTGACGGGAAAGTGTCGAAAAATGTTGGGGAGCCGAACGCACCCGACATTAGGACTTTTCCCGGCATCAGAGAAGAAGTGCCCTTCTATTCGTTCTCTATTATCGATCATGAGAAAGCGTTAGGTTCTTCGAAACACGTGAGACTCGTATCCTATGGGAGCGGTCCCGAGAGACTAATCATCAATGACAAACCCTATGTGACGTTGAGTCAGGGGCGGACCTTTAAGGGTCCCTACTATTGCTCAGACTTGTTGAGAAGCGCTTTCCTTCCAGGAGATAGGTTCTTCTTGTTCAACGTTCCCTATTGCGAAAATTACGAAGGGCAATTGTTAATCGATACGGCATCAGGAAAATATGAGACACTTCCCCGAGATACCGTGGTGTTTATCACTCTAAACACGCAGACTTTCAAGAATTACCGAATTACCGGCGGGGGAATAGTCGTCCCAGAGCCACAACAAGAATCTACCGCGATACACTTCTCTCCGAAGCGATGAAATCCAAGCCTCTGGCGATATCGCGCACCGGCTGAATGCTGACTTTGCTAGTTAGTCGCCGCTGCCTTAGCGCAGAACTTGTCGAAGGCAGCGGTCAGGTCTCCCGCGATGTCCTCGGCGTCGCGATTTTCGATGTCGCTACGCTGCATGAAATAGACGAGCTTGCCATCGCGAAAGAGGCCGATCGAGGGCGACGAGGGGGGATAGTTTTCAAAATAGCGGCGAGCCTGCTCGGTGGCGTCGCGGTCCTGGCCGGCAAAAACGCTGACCGACTTGTCGGGCACGACGGTGTGTTCGAGGGCAAGGCGCACGCCCGGCCGCATACGGCCGGCGGCGCAACCGCACACCGAATTCACGACGACCATGACAGTGCCCTGCTTCTTGCTCAGCAACTGATCCACGTCCGACGCGGTGCGCAGCTCTTCCACCCCCAGGCGCGTCAACTCTTCGCGCATCGGAATCAACATGATCTCTGGATACATTGAATCGCCCCCACTGAAGAAGATGTATTCATTGTACGGGTGAGACTGGTGACGCGGCCAGTGGACGAATCCGAAACACACACCCTGAGCACCGAACGGCGAGCACGCAGGCTTGAACGGTGCGTGTCAGGTCGGTCACTTCGGGGAAATGAGAGCGGCGTATATAGTGATCGCATCCGATGGTAATCCAGGAAAAAGTGCCCCTAGCGCCGCTGACAACCCTCGGCGTTGGCGGTCCCGCGCGCTATTTTGCGGAAGCGAGGACTATAGGGGATGTGCGCGCGGCGGTCGAGCAGGCGCACTCGCGGCAGTTGCCGCTGTTCGTGCTTGGCGGAGGCAGCAATCTGGTTGTTTCCGACAACGGCTGGCCGGGGCTTGTTCTGAAAATTGCGATTGGCGGAACCGATTTTCGAATCGAGAGCGGCCAGGGAATTCTCGAGGCAGGGGCGGGAGAAGAGTGGGACAAACTCGTAAAGGCGGCGGTTGATCGCGACTGTGCCGGTATCGAGTGCATGAGCGGGATTCCCGGCAGCATCGGCAGCACGCCGGTGCAGAACGTTGGCGCGTACGGTCAGGAAGTTGCGGAGACGATCACGTCGGTGCAGGCGCTCGATCTGCGCGACGGGCAATTGCGCGAATTGTGCAATGAGGCTTGCGGGTTCGAATATCGCACGAGCATCTTCAACACTACTGAGAAGGGACGCTTCATCATTCTTCGGGTGAGCTATGCCCTGAAACCCGGAGGAGAGCCGCGGATCGAGTACGCCGATTTAAAGAAATATTTTGCCGGGAAGAGCCGGCCCGGGCTCGTCGAGGTGCGGGAGGCGGTGCGGCAGATTCGGGCGTCGAAGTCGATGCTGATCACGCCGGGGGACGAGGATGCGCGGAGCGCGGGATCGTTCTTCAAGAATCCGGTGTTGTCGGAAGCCGAGTTTCAGGCGCTGGCTGAGCGCGCGGCAACACGGAGTCTGCAGATTCCCAGCTATCCGGCGCTGCAGGCGCAGAGGAAAGTTTCGGCGGCGTGGCTGGTGGAACAGTCAGGGTTTGGCAAGGGGTACACGCATGGGCCGGTGGGGATCTCGCGAAAACATGCGCTGGCGATTGTGAATCGCGGCGGAGCGAGGGCGGCAGATGTGATCGCGCTGAAGGATGAAATTCAGCAGCGGGTGATGGACACGTTCGGGATCGAACTTAAACCCGAGCCTGTGTTTGTTGGATTTGAATGAGCCGTCGAGGAACGCGGGGCTAGTGAGGAGGTACCTTTGCTCTACTGGCGGCTCGGAGTAGGACCCAGGCAAACAGCAGAACGATCGGTAGACCAAAGAGACTCAGGACTGGCTCCCTCCTAGTCGCAACCATTGCAATACCGAACACTATCGCAATCACGTACATCATGCCCAACCTGAACAGTTGGCGACGACGATATTTGGGATCTCGCTCAGCCCTATCGGCTGAGCGACACACTCGCCAGAGCATCCACGCTAATAATGCCGTGCAGAAGAGGCCGCCGATGATAATTGTCGCAACCACAGTTCGCTAGTAAGTGTGGCAGGCGAGCGACAAAAATGCGCCCTTTGTCGTCCCGGCAGCTTTCATCTGCGCACCAGCTTCGCTGCGCGATCGAAGATCTTGCGGAACATCTTTTCGCTCAGCTTGCCGGTGTTGGTGTTCTGGTTGGAGGGGTGGTACGACGCCAGCAGTATCTTCCCATCCGGCATAGTGTATTCCGCCCCATGTAGGAACGCGTACTCGCTCTTGCTCTTCAGAACGCCTTTGCGCTTCAAGTAATTCAGGTAGGCGTCGAAACCGATCTTCCCGAGAGCGACGACGACCTTTACGTTCTTGAGCAGGTCGAGTTCACGGTCGAGGAAGGCGCTGCAGTTCGCCAGCTCGGACGGGGTCGGCTTGTTCTGCGGCGGAGCGCAGCGCACGGCGGCGGTGATGTAAGCGTCGGTCAACTTCAGCCCGTCGTCGCGATGTGAAACGTTGGGCTGCGAGGCGAATCCAGTCTTGTGCAGGACCGGGTACATGAAATTGCCCGAGGAGTCGCCGGTAAACGGACGCCCGGTCCGATTGGAGCCATGCGCGCCGGGAGCGAGTCCAAGAATCAGAACGCGGGCCCGCGGATCGCCGAAGCCGGGCACGGGTTTAGCCCAGTATTCCCAGTCGCGATAGGCGCGGCGCTTCTCCCGTCCGATCTGCTCGCGGTATTCGACTAGGCGAGGACAGAGGCGGCAGGCAATCTGGTCGGCATGAAGTTTTTCCAGAGAGTCCAAGGCAGTTTCAGTTCTCAGTTGTCAGTTGTCAGTTCTCAGTTCTCAGGAGCACGGGAAACCGGCAATTCTGCTGCCCGATGACCCCACGACCGGACGACCCGATCACTGGGTGGGCCGATCACCCGATGGCTCAATCAGCCGAAACCGGATCACTCCCGCTGTCCCGATTCTATCGCGGTGGCGGGGATCACAGGGCCAAGTGACCTCGCACGTTTGACCGCGCACCCCGCGTCTCTTATATTCGAATCAGTAGGTTATTAGAAATTGAGGCTGTGTGAGCCCTACGGAAACGAAAGACAGCTGTAAGCGCGAGATCGAGATCGAAATACCGGCGGAAGCGGTGGAGCGCCAGACCGAGTCGCTGGTTCAGAAGTATCAAAAGATGGCGCGCCTGCCGGGGTTCCGTCGCGGGCACGTTCCTGCCACCATCATCCGCCAGCGCTTCGCCGAAGACTTGCGCACCGAAGTCGTCGAGGCCCTGGTCCCTGTCTATTTCCGCCAGGAAACCGAAAAGCAAGGATTGATGCCGGTGTCGCAGCCGCGGATCAGCGATCTTCATCTGCACGAGGGCGAACCGCTGAAGTTCAAGGCGAGCTTCGAAGTGATGCCCGAACTGGAAGTTGCCGGCTACAAAGAAGTGCGGGCGGAGAAACCGGAGATCGCGGTCACCGACGACGAGGTCAACGAGGCTCTGAACAGCCTGCGCGAGCAGCACGCCACTTTTACTTCCATCGAGGGTCGGTCCATTTCTGACCATGATTTTGCCCAAGTCTCATTGCAGGGCGTACCCAAGGAGGCCGGCGGCAAGCCGGTCAACATGGACGATATTCTGGTGGAGATCGCGGGCAGCAACACCATGCCCGAGTTCACGGAAAACTTGCGGGGAGCGTCGGCGGGGGACCAGCGCATCTTCGAGGTCCACTACCCCGAGGACTTTTCTGACCAGCGTCTGGCCGGAAAAGGTTTCACCTACACGGTGAACGTAAAGTCCATCAAGCAGAAGAGCCTTCCGGAGTTGAACGATGACTTCGCCAAGGAACTGGGCGAGTTCTCGACTCTGGAAGACCTCAAGACACGCATTCGGGAAAGCCTCCAGTCGGACAAGCAACATACCGCAGAGCGGGAAGCCAAGGACAAGTTGATGGATGAACTGGTAAAGCGGAATCCATTTCCAGTTCCCGATGCTTTAGTGGAGCGGCAGATTGATTTGCGCCTGGAGCGGGGATTGCGAGCACTGGCGGCGCAGGGAATGCGGGCTGAGGACATGAAAAAGATGGACCTCGCCCGTTTGCGCGCCGGCCAGAGGGACAATGCCCTTCAGGACGTGAAGGCGGCGCTGATTCTCGATAGGATTGCAGAAGCGGAGAAAATCGAGGTTGCGGAAGAAGAAGTGAACCAGGAGATTGAAGCGCTCGCAAGTCAGTCAAAACAGTCAGCGGAAGCGATCCGCGCTCGATTGACACGTGATGGGGCGCTCGATAGAATCCGAAACAGAATCCGCAACGAGAAGACCCTCGACTTTTTATATCGTCAGTCCGCATAAGACGGACATTTTTCGAAGATCCTCCCCTTAGAAACTGTGAGTCGGCTGGGAGTGTGGAAGGTGCATGTGAAAGATCCCCAGATGATGCTGGTTCCGATGGTGATTGAGCAGACTGGGCGTGGCGAGCGCGCCTACGATATTTATTCCCGGCTGCTGCGAGACAACATCATTTTTATAGGCACACCGATTGACGACAACGTCGCCAACCTGGTGATTGCACAAATGCTTTTCCTGGCCCAGGAAGATCCGGAGAAGGACATTCAGCTTTACATCAATTCCCCAGGCGGATCGATCACGGCAGGCATGGCGATCTACGACACCATGCAGTACGTGAAGAACGACGTGATGACGATCTGCATCGGGCAGGCGGCCAGCATGGCGGCGTTATTGCTGTCGGCAGGCGAGGCGAAGAAGCGCCTGGCGCTGCCGAACTCGCGCATTCTGATCCACCAACCCTCGATGGGCGGGCTCTCGGGCCAGGCGACGGACATTGATATTCATGCGCGCGAGATCCTGCGCATGCGGGAGATCACGAACCAATTGCTGGCCAAGCACACCGGGCAGAAACTGGAAAAGGTGGAAAAGGACGTGGAGCGCGATTTCATCATGAACGCGCAGCAGGGCAAGGAATACGGAATCATCGACGATATCATTTACAAGACGCGGTAAAGTGTAAGATCGGGTTTCCACCCCACCCGGCAAGTAGCGGTGCAGTTGGGACCTGAGCAGGACCGGGAACGGCGCCGGGTGTCAGGAGTGAAGGAGTAAATTTACGGTGAAAACCAGGTCAGGTTCCGACGAAATCCTACGATGTTCCTTCTGCCATAAGTCCCAGGACGCAGTCGCGAAGCTGATTTCCTCGCCCAGCGACTACCCCCGCGCCTACATCTGCGACGAGTGCGTCGCGGTGTGCAACTCCATCCTGGAAGACGACCGGGCAGAAGCGCATCCGGCGGCGGCCCCGAACCAGCTACCCAAACCGCAAGAGGTAAAGACATTCCTGGACGAGTACGTGATCGGGCAGGAGCAAACCAAGAAGAAGCTGGCAGTAGCGGTTTACAACCACTACAAGCGCATCTACATGAACCGTCAACGCACCAGCGACGTCGAGCTGGCGAAGTCGAACATCCTGCTGATCGGACCGACGGGAACGGGCAAGACTCTCCTGGCGCAGACGCTGGCGAAGATGCTGGATGTTCCCTTCGCGATCGTGGACGCTACCACGCTGACGGAAGCCGGATACGTGGGCGAAGACGTTGAGAACATCATTCTGAAGCTGCTGCAGGCGGCGGATGGCGATGTGGGCCGCGCCCAGACTGGCATCATTTACATCGATGAAGTGGACAAGATCGGGCGGAAGGACGAAAACCCCTCGATCACCCGAGACGTATCGGGAGAAGGAGTCCAGCAGGCACTCCTGAAGATCCTGGAAGGAACCATCGCCAATGTGCCTCCCCAGGGCGGCCGAAAACATCCACACCAGGAGTTCACCCCGGTCGACACAACTAACATCCTATTTATTTGCGGCGGGGCATTCGTGGGGCTGGAAAAGATCATTGCCCGGCGCGCAGGAAAGAAGTCATTAGGGTTCCGCAGCAATTCGGAGCAGCAGGAGCCGGAGGTCGTGAACCCGAAGAAACGTGATCCCGAACTGCTGCAACAGGTGCAGCCGCAGGACATGATCAAATTCGGACTGATTCCTGAATTTGTCGGCCGCCTGCCGGTGGTAGGCGTGCTCAATGATCTGGATGAAGAGGCGCTGATCGCGATTTTGACCAAGCCGAAGAATGCGATCACGAAGCAGTACCAGCGGCTGTTCGAGTTCGAAAACGTGCGGCTGAAGTTCAGCGACGACTCGTTACGCGCTATCGCCAAGGAAGCGATGAACCGTAAGGTTGGGGCGCGCGGACTGCGGATGATATTAGAAGAGCTGATGCTGGACCTGATGTATCACTTGCCCAGCCAGAAGAAAGTGAAAGAATTCGAAGTCACGCGGGAGATGGTGGAGAAACGCGACGTCTCCATTGCTATGATGGAGAAGGCGGGCTGAGGAACCGTAACCCAGCCTGAACCCGCAAGAGCGGGCCAACCGCACGACCAGCCCAGAACACCAGGAACTCACATTGACGACCACGAAGGAAAAATTCGAAAGCAAGAAGTTACCCATGATGCCCATTCGCGACGTGGTCATCTTTCCGCACATGATGACACCGTTTGTGGTGGGCCGGGAGTCCAGTGTTCGCGCGCTCGAAGAGGCCCTTGCCGCTGATAAAAAGATTTTTCTTGCCACACAGCACGACGCCTCCACCGACGAGCCGAAGGCAAATGAAATTTACCAGGTGGGCACGATCGTCAACATCGTGCAGAGCCTGAAGCTGCCCGACGGCAACATCAAGGTGCTGGTAGAAGGCATCGAGCGCGGCAAGATCCTGCAGATCACGGACACCGACGGGTACATGCAGGCCATGATCCGGGTGGTCAAGTACAACAACGAAACGACGCCACAGATCGACGCCTCCATGCAGCGGGTCACCTCGCTATTTGAGCAGTACGTGAAACTCTGCCAGTCGCTCAATTACGAGACGATGATCGCCGCGGTGCGGATGGAAGATCCGTCGAAGCTGACCGACACCATTGCGGCGAATCTTCAGCTTTCGATCGAAGAGAAGCAGGAACTGCTGGAAATTTTCGATCCTGCCGAGCGTCTGAACCGTGTGGCGGATGTTCTCGAAGTCGAAATTGAAAAGCTGAACATGGATCGCACCATCCAGTCGCGGGTAAAGCGGCAGATGGAGCGGGCCCAAAAAGAGTACTACCTCAACGAGAAGATCAAGGCTATCCAGAAGGAACTGGGCCGCGGCGAAAAGAGCGAGTTTGACGAACTGAAGAAGAAGATTGATGCCGCCGGGATGACCAAGGAAGTTCACGACAAAGCGATCCAGGAACTGAAAAAACTGGAAGCGATGCCGCCGATGTCAGCGGAATCCACCGTCTCACGGAATTACCTGGACTGGCTGCTGGCGGTGCCGTGGAAGAAGCGGTCGAAAGAAATTCGCAACATCTCGCGGGCGGAAAAGGTCCTCAACGAAGATCATTACGGGCTGGAGAAAATTAAGGAGCGCATTCTTGAGTTCCTGGCCGTGCGCCAACTGGTGAAGAACCCCAAAGGCTCGATCCTGTGCTTCGTTGGGCCGCCGGGAGTGGGCAAGACTTCGCTGGGCATGTCGATCGCGAAGGCCACCGGGAGAAAGTTCGTACGCATGTCGCTGGGCGGCGTGCGGGACGAAGCCGAAGTTCGCGGACATCGGCGCACCTACATCGGCGCGCTGCCCGGCCAGATCATCCAGATGATGAAGAAAGCGGGCACCAAGAATCCGGTCTTCATGCTGGATGAAGTGGACAAGATGTCCATGGATTTCCGCGGTGACCCATCCGCCGCCCTGTTGGAAGTGCTCGATCCGGAGCAGAATTTCATGTTCGTGGATCACTACCTAGACGTGGAATACGATCTGTCGCAGGTCTTTTTCATCGCCACCGCAAACGTGATCCACACGGTGCCGGCTGCCTTGCAAGATCGCATGGAAGTACTGCGGCTGCACGGATACACAGAATTGGAAAAGGTCGAGATCGCCAAGCAGTTCCTGGTGCGCAAGCAACGCCTGCAGGCGGGACTCACGGAAAAGAATCTCACCTTCAATGATGACGCCATCACCGCGATCATTCGGTCGTACACGCGCGAAGCGGGTGTGCGCAACCTGGAACGCGAGATTGGAAACGTCTGCCGCAAAGTGGCGCGACGCGTCGTTAAAGAAGGCGAAAACTACAAGATCGCAGTCACAGGCGACAACATTGGTGAGTTCCTCGGCGTGGTGAAGTTCCGCGATACCCTGGCGCACGAGAAGAGCGAAGTTGGCCTGGTCACGGGTCTGGCATGGACCGAAGTCGGCGGGTCGATTCTAAGTACGGAAGTCTCGGTGGTGGACGGCAAAGGGAAGCTCACGCTGACCGGGAAGCTGGGCGACGTGATGCAGGAATCGGCACAGGCGGCCATGTCGTACGTGCGCTCGCGTGCGCACCGGCTTGGACTGCCACGGGATTTCTACCGGAACCTGGACATTCACGTACACGTACCCGAGGGCGCGATTCCGAAGGACGGTCCCTCGGCCGGAATTACGATCGCGACAGCCATCTCGAGCGCGCTCAGCCGCATTCCCGTCAGGCGCGACATCGCCATGACCGGTGAAATCACGCTTCGCGGCAAGGTGCTGCCCATCGGGGGCCTGAAAGAGAAGCTGCTGGCGGCGCACCGGGCTGGTCTTTTTGAGGTCATCCTGCCCGCGGAAAACGAGAAAGATATCGCGGACGTACCGGAGAACCTGCGCAATGCGATGAAGCTACACTTTGTGGAGACCATGGATCAGGTGCTGCAGTTGGCCTTGGAGCAGCCGCTTCCCACCACTCAGGACGAGAGCACGCAAGCGATCACTCCTCTGCCGCAGCCGCCGGTCGAGGGTCCCACGGCGCACCAGTAAAACCAGTATTCAGTACTCAGTACTCAGTATTCAGTTCTAAGGCCCGCCCAGCGCGGGCCTTCGTTTTTGCACGTAAAATATGTTCAAACGCTATGGAACCACGTTCGGAACCCGAGCCCGGCCGGTCCTTTCTGAAAAGCGGCCTGGGGCTGATTGCGATCGCGGCGGTGGTGATCGCCTTTCTGATCTGGCTGCCGCCGGCGCGGTGGTTTCTTGTTATAAGTGTTGCAATTGGCGTGTTAATCGCCGGAGGCCTGCATCTTTGGCATAGGTACAAACCCATCAAAGAGGAAGACGTGGACGACAAGCGGCCCCTTAAACTCGGCTGAGTAGCAGAAACGCAAAGTCAGTCGGGGATGGCTCGGTAATGTGCCTGGTCGTCGGGCACCTGTCCTGATGAAGAAATATCCGAAAAAATCTCGAACCAACGCAGAAAAGCCGGAGCGAGCGTCGGCGCGGGTGGAACGGAGCCGGCCGCGTTTCTCGCGGAAGGTTTCCGTGCTTTATGAGGACGAAGCCGTGGTGGTCCTCGACAAACCGCCCGGGTTGCTGGCGGTGCCGATCAAGGGCTCCCATACTCCTTCCGCTTTGTCTCTGCTTGCCGAAGCGCTCAGGGCGAAGAGACAGCGCGCCCTGGTGGTGCATCGCATCGATCGTTTTGCGTCCGGGGCTCTGCTGTTTGCAAAAACGAGCCGGGATCGAGAGGCACTCATACGACAGTTTCTGGAACATACTCCAGTAAGGCAGTATCTGGCGGTGGTGCGGGGTCGCGTCGAACCTCAGGCAGGGACTCTGGTGCACTATTTTCGACGTGAGGGAATGTTCCAGCAGGTGCGACCGGCAAACGATCCCAAAGCGACTCGCGCCGAGCTTCGATATACAGTGGAACGCTTCTTTGACGATGCTTCGCTGGTCCGCGTTGAACTGCTGACAGGGTTGCAAAATCAGATCCGAGCACAGTTTTCAGCCATTGGTCATCCGGTCATTGGGGATCGAAAATACCACCGGGCGGAAGCGTCGGAGCAGCTCATAGCCCGCGTTGCACTTCACGCGACACATCTTGAATTCGTTCATCCGCGCTCGGGAGAGACCGTCTCGATCGACTGCAAACTGTCCGCGGATTTTCAGCATCTGGTCCAAGAATTGTCGCGGCCAAAGCGAGTTCGGCGGTAAGTCGGCCTCATGCGACTTGCAACTCGCGCGTGAACCGGGGGAAACTGAAGCGATGAAGGTGCATGCCCAATTCGTGACGGCCGCTTCGGACCCGAAGCACTTTCCTCCGCCGGGGCCGCCGGAGATTGCTTTTCTGGGCCGATCAAATGTAGGGAAATCGAGCACGATCAATTCCCTGCTCGGGTCCAAGGTGGCGAAAACGAGTTCGACGCCGGGTCGTACGCGCTCCATCAATTTTTTCGCCGTACGCTGGCCGGGACGCCCGAAACCTGACCTGCTGTTCGTGGACCTGCCGGGCTACGGCTACGCGAAAGTTGCACGCGAGGTTTCTTCGCAGTGGCCGAGCTTCATCGAGCCCTATCTCCGCGAGCGCCCCAACCTTGCGCTTTGCGTGGCGCTGGTCGATTGCAATGTTCCGCCGCAGCCCTCGGACCAGCAACTGGTGGATTTCCTGCAGGCGGCGGGGCGCAGTTTTGTGATTGTCGCCACTAAAAGCGATCGCGTGCCCCCCACCCGGTTGCAAAGTACGGTTGGCGGCCTGTTTGAGTCATTAAGGACGACCGACATCCTGCCCTACTCGGCGAAGACCGGCTCAGGGCGGGAGGAGCTCTGGGCACGCATTCGCAGCGCCGCCCAGGCGTTGACGCAGCCTACTTCGGGCGATTCCCTCACCAACGACAAACCAGCGTGACGTTGTGTTTGTGTAATTGGGCGTGAGACGCGCGGCATCCAGCCCACAATGCGGGTAATCTAAACCCCCGGTGGTGTTATCGTGGGGCGTTTGCCAGCTATAGTTCTCCTGGTCGTGTTCCTCGCTGGATGCAACGGGGTGACGACTTTCAGCGCTTTTTCCAATCCTGGGATAGCGAACGCCATTGGAGTAGTCAGCATCGTGCGTTTTACTGCTGTCATCGGCCCGAACGGAACCTTGATCAATGTCACCATCGTCACGCTGGCACAGAACGGATTTTCGAACGACAACACCTTCTGCGGCGATGTGCGCAACCAGTTCCCCATGAATGCGTTTATTAGCGTGAACTTCAATCCCGGGCAGCCTTGCAACACGGTGGTGAAGGTCATCCCGTAAGGCACAACACCTACGTTTGGCGACGAGGTTTACGGGGTGGAAACAGGCCGCGCGATTTGCGGCTTCGAGCTGGGTTGGGATGAACCGCTCCGTTCAACGACGCTGCGGAAGTATTCCAACGATTGGTTCAAGCCGGTAACTAAATCGATCTTCGGTTCCCAACCGAGCAGAGTCTTGGCCTTACTAATGTCGGGGCAACGCTGCCTGGGGTCGTCCGCGGGCAATTCCTTATAGACAATGTTGCTGTTCGAGCCAGTCACTTCCAGCACACGGTGGGCGCATTCGAGAATTGTAAATTCGTCGGGATTGCCGATGTTCACGGGCATGTGCTCGGAAGAGCGCGCCAGGCGCAGGATTCCGTCAATCTCGTCGGAAACGTAGCAGAAGCTGCGGGTCTGGCTGCCGTCGCCATAGACGGTCAAGTCCTGACCGAGCAATGCCTGTTTCATGAAGTTAGGAACTACCCGCCCGTCGTTGATCTGCATGCGCGGACCATAGGTATTGAAGATGCGCACGATGCCGGTATTCACATTGTGATAGCGGCGGTAAGCCATCGTTACCGCCTCGGAGAAGCGTTTGGCTTCGTCGTAGACCGAACGCGGCCCCACTGGATTCACGTGTCCCCAATAAGATTCCTTTTGCGGATGCTCCAGCGGGTCGCCGTAGCATTCTGAAGTGGAGGCAAACAGAAAGCGAGCATCGTAGCGGCGAGCGATCTCCAGCACGTTGAAGGTGCCCTGGGAACCGACCCGCAGCGTGGGGATACCATGAACGCTGTAATCGATGGGGCTGGCAGGACTCGCGAAGTGCAACACCAGGTCAGCCGGACCGGGATCGAAGGCCTCACAGATGTCGGTTTCAAGAAATTCAAAGCGAGGTTCGTGGCGCAGGTGGTCGAGATTGGCCATGCGGCCAGTGAGCAGGTTATCGACCGCGACGACCGAGTAACCTTCCGCCAGGAGAGCGTCACAGAGATGGGAGCCGAGAAAGCCGGCTCCGCCGGTGACCAGCGCTCGTCGATGGGTCATTGGGCTAATGTTCCCTGACTAAGGCCGCCATTACCGTTGGGCACGGTTCTGAGATGAAGAACGGGCCGCTTCGGTTGTGGGGCCCTGCGGCCGGCGGAATACGTGCAACCAGCCTGCTCCTAATGTAGCAGTTCTGGGCGCATTTGTTGCAGGTTAAGAGCATTGGTGCACCACCATTGGCTGCTGTGCAGTGTGCGCGGCATTGGTTATGATGCTGCACATGGCTAATTTCCTGATCACGGGAGTGGCGGGTTTCATTGGATCAAACCTGGCGCGGGCGCTAATGGAGCGCGGGGAGCGGGTACGGGGGATCGATAATTTCGCGACCGGCAGGCCAGAAAATATTACCGCGCTGCGCGACCGCATGGATTTTCGCGAGCTCGATATCCTCGATCTCGATGGTCTGCGCAAGGCATGCCAGGGCATCGACTACATCATGCACGAAGCGGCGATTCCCTCGGTGCCGAAATCTGTCGCCGATCCGATCGGAGGCAACCGAGCCAACGTGGATGGGACGCTGAACGTGCTGGTCGCGGCGCGGGATGCCAAGGTTAAACGCGTGGTATATGCTGCGTCATCGTCGGCTTACGGAGACACGCCCACCCTTCCCAAGCACGAAGCAATGACGCCCAATCCGATTTCGCCCTACGCCGTCGCCAAGCTGACGGGAGAGCTTTACATGCAGGTGTTCTACAAGGTGTACGGGCTGGAAACGGTGTCGCTGCGGTACTTCAACATCTTCGGTCCGCAGCAGGATGCGAATTCGGAATATTCCGCCGTACTGGCGAAATTCATCACCTTGATGCTGAAAGGACAGCAGCCGACGATTTACGGCGATGGCGAGCAGAGCCGCGATTTCACCTACATCGAAAACGTGATCCAGGCCAACCTGCTGGCCTGTACGGCGCCCGCGGAGAACGTAGCAGGGAAAGTCTTCAATATTGCGACGGGCGCGCGCAGCACGCTCAACCAAACGGTCGAAATCCTCAAGAAACTCACCGCCTATAGCAGCCGGGCGCTTCATGAGCCGGAGCGAGCCGGAGACATCAAGCACTCGCTGGCGGACATCTCGCGGGCGCAGAGTGCGCTGGGGTACAAGCCGTCGGTGAATTTCGAAGAAGGGTTGAAGCGTACCGTGGCGTGGTATCGGTCCGAAGTGATGACGGCTACGGCGGATTGAGTTTGCACCTGAAATCAGCGCTGGTTTTCAGACACTGCGCCCTGCTCTCGTTACTTGTTCTCGCGGCCGGTTGTTCGCGAAGTCGGCCAACCAGGCTTTGCCCGATTGACGGTCAGCCTGCGGAATGGTCTCGGCCGGGCACCAGCGGTTCCTGCGATTATTTCCATTACAGCCAGATTGATCGGACGACGCACTCCTGGTCGGCGCCTTGCGGGACGCAATGACAACGCTAGCTATTCGTCTGGCGGGGGTCGCCAAACCGCTGCCGCACCAACTCCAGTAGTTCTTCGGGCGAATGGCTGTTAATGCGGTGATCCACGCCGTCGCATGTGACCCCGTGATGAGTGGCAAGCAAGATAACGGGCAGGTGCGGATTTTGCTGCTTGGCCGCCTTTACCTGGGCTTCACAGGTAAGATCCTGTAGACCGGAGTGCACGATAAAGGCAGAAATTGCCGGGAAGGTCCGCAGCATTTCCAGCGCCTCTTTTCCTGAGTAGGCGGTCACGACGTTAAATTTCGCGGTTTCAAGAACCAGCTTGCGGACGGAAAGGGACTCGGGCGGTTCGGGTTCAGCCATCAAGAAAGTTGGGCGGGGCACTTATGCGAAGATGAAGGCGGAGCAGGTGTGGTTGGCCCAACTGAAGTTACTTCCGTCATCTTCAGCATCTCCGGACTTCTGAGTACGATGGGCGTTCGTGACGCTCGAGTCCATCGTCGTTTCCTCGGATTGGCAGTCCATCAGCGTGCTCGGCAGTGTCATGGGCAGCCTGCGAATTGGTATTTCCATCGATCCTGAGACGGAGAGCGCCCGGGATCGCCTGTCGAAATCGAAGTACGACGCGATCATCGTGGACTGCGACGTCGAAGGCGCCGCCAATTTTCTGCGCAGCCTGCGCAACAATCCTTACAACAAAAAGACAGTGCCGCTGGCCATCAGCAACAAGTCCGTGTCGCCCCACGATTTGACGCTGCTGGGAGCGCGATTCGTGTTCGAGAAGCCGATTGAAGTCGAGCAGGCGGTGCGAATGATGTCCGCCGCCCGTAACCTGATGCTGCGGGGGCGGCTGCGCTATTACCGGCAATCGCTGTACTCGCAGATCATGCTGCACGTTGGCCAGAAACAGCACGTGCAGGCCACGCTCACCAATCTGAGCCAGGGCGGCATAGGAATTCAAACCAGCGATGTGCTCGAGGTCACGGGACCGATTCGCATGGTGTTTGAGCTGCCCGGGATGGAACGTCCTCTGGAAACCCGCGGCGAAGTAGCCTGGTCTGACAGCCAGGGGAACGCCGGGATTCGTTTCCTTGAGATGACGGAGAAACTGGAACGCGAGCTGGAGCAGTGGTTGGCCGAGCGATATTTTTCTGATCACGGACGCAAGCGGGCCAGCGCGTCTCGAGCTTAATCAAAGAACAATCGAACCTGTTGTCCCGACTATGAGGCGGGGCGCGCCGCGGCTTTTGATGCCTTCATCCGCATTGCGCGCTCGCGGGCGATCAGTTTGTCGAGGTCGTAACTGTAGGCGCCGTAGCCCTGAAAAGTGGTCTCGTCGAAGAGGCGTTTGATTCCACAGCCCAGGCAGACCTGGTACGAGTACCCCTGGATGCGGATGGGCCAGCTCATCTTGCGGTGCCAGCAGCCCCTGAGCACGACCACAGCAGCTCCCGCGACGCCGGTACCCAGGATGCCGAGAGGCCAAATCCACCCTGGAGCCCTTCTCTTTTTTGTGTTTTTCCCTTCCACAACTCCAGGGTAGTCCGCGTTTCCAGCCAAAGCAACGTCTTTTGAACCACAGTGCGTGAAGCGGATTTTTGCGGGAATTTCAGACCGCGATTTGCACCGGGGCTAGGGGTTTTCTGCTTGACTCTGAACCATTTTCAGGGCACATTCCGAGTAGAAGCGAATGACGATGCAGGCGCGCGCTCAATGGTTGAGCTACGGCTCGAAGCGCATTGAAAGAATAGAATTCACACTCCTCACAGCTGGCGGGCAATTTCTCGGGCCAGTGAATCGCAAATTGTCATGACGGCGGCTTCGAACCCGGCGCTTGAACCGCGGCGTGTCCCCGGACCCGAGACCACGCGCGGGGAGCGCGCATTCCAGGCATTACTGGCTTGCGCATTTCTCAAGCAGCAAATGGATTTGCGGATTGCCGTGCAACAACTGAGCCGGCAGGATCGCCGCCTGCGTTCGCTTGCCGATACGCAACACGAGATTCGCGGGCGCGAAATGGACGGAGTTCTCAGCCTGCTGGTGGAGCGCACGTTGGCGATCACCGGCGCCAATGGGGCAGCCATCGCGCTGGCAGAACAAGGTGGAGTGGTCTGTCGCGCGAGCTGTGGGAACGCGCCGACCGTGGGTACCCTGATCGATCCGGAATCCGGTTTTTCCGGTCTCGCGATACTTACCGGCGAAATTCTGCGCTGCGAGGATACCCAGTCGGACGACCGCGTGGATGCTGCCGGTTGCGCCCAACTGGGGATTCGATCTCTGGTCGGGGTGCCTCTGGTTCCACGCAAGAACAACGTCATGGGTTTGCTGGAGGTGTTCTCCGATAAGCCGCATACCTTCGGTGACCGCGAAATCAATGTTCTAAGGCTGGTGGCAGGATTCGCGCTGGAAGCCTTGCAGACGGGCACGGTGGCGCCTCCAGCGGCCAATGACCTGTCGCGTACGGTGGCTACGCAAGTCATTGCCTTGCCCGAGCATTTCAAACCTGCGTCGCCGGTCGAAAAACCGGAGGAGCGCGAGACACAGGAGAGCTGGGGCGCGGTCGAACCGAACATTCTGGCTGCCCCGGATGAGGATGAGGAACAGGACAGAGGCAGATTCCTGCCCGCAATCATTGCCCTGGTGTTTGTTGCGGCAATCATTGCTGGAGGGTTCGCCTGGAAGTATTTCGCGGGTCGGAAGAATCCGCCGATCACCACGCCCGAGCCCAAGACCAACCAGTTTGTCCCGGCATCACCAGAGCGGGAACTCGTAACGTCCGCCGCCGTCGAACCTAGACAAGCGGAAAGCTTCGCGGCGACGCCAGTGAAGGCCGAGCCGGGCAATTATCCCCGCGTGACGGACATTCGTCATTGGTCCACGGCGCAATCCTCGACCGTGGTGATCGAGCTTGAGCGCGAGCTGCCGTTTCTAGCGCACCGGCTTCATGGGCCGGAGAGGATCTACCTGGACTTGCAGGGATCGCAGCTGGCTCCAGAGTTAAAAGCAAAGAACTTCGAGGTCAGCGACGGGATTGTGGACAAGATCCGGGTTGCGTCACCGCAATCAGGCGTGAGCCGCGTTGTGCTTGATACCAAGGGCGAGCACGAGTTCACGACCAGCGTTTCCACCCAGCCGTTCCGCGTGATTGTTGAAATCAGAAGGTAAACGCTAGTAGGGCATCGGGCCGACTTGAGCTTCGACGTCGGTGGTGTCCACCATGGCGATGGCATCCCAGGGACAGCCGTCGAGGAAGGCGCCATCGGGGCCCTTGCTGGTGCATTTTTTACAGCCGATGCAGAGCAGCGGATCCACCTGGATGCGGCCGAACGGCGGATGATCCTCGTCCGGCACCCAGAACATGCAGTCTTCTATGGGGCAATACTCGACACAGGCGGGTGAGCCGGCGCAACCGGTGCAGCACTCGGTAATAACCGCGAGCTCTTTGGGTTTCTTCTTGCGCGGGGTGTCGATCCCCTTGGAACGGGGCTCGGCCTTTAATTCATCCGGCACCATGCCGGGAGCTTTGGAAGAGGTCCCTGGATCGGCCATGCGCTCTCGATTATATCTCAGCCCAAACAAAAAGCAGCAGTTAGCAGTTAGCAGTTAGCACTTAGCCAGCCACGGTTCTCGCGAGGTCACCAAAGGCACAAATGGAGCCGCTAATTGTCCAATAGGTATAAAGACTCGACTGGCTAAATGCCAAGTGCCAAGCGCTAACTGCTACCTCACCGCGTGCTCGCCCAGGGCGGATTCGAACTGGTCGGGAGTAATCTTTTCGCCCTCGTTCATGCGCTTGAGCAGGGCTTCGATGATTTCCTTGGCCTCTTCTTTGCGGTAGTTCCTGATGAACCCGTCATAGAAGTGCTCGCCGGCAAGGGCGCGGTTGATCTCGAATTCCTTGTTGTTTTCGTTGAGCTCGGTGAAATAGACGACGCGGTACTTCCCCGTGTACTGAGTTTCCCGGTAGATCTCGTACATCACTTTGTCAGCTTCCATCAGCATGGTTGAACCATTCTACAAAATCACTGGCTTCTTGGCCGAAGAGCTTTCAGCGCAAAAGAAACCCCTCGGCCGAAACCGAGGGGAAAGCGGAGGAAGTAACACAATGCAAACTTAGTCGCCGCTCATTTCCACCAGATCGTTCTGCGGCTGCTGGGAGTTACCGATATTCACCAGTTGCGGAGCGACGTCCGGGCGTTCCACCCCTTTGTATTTCTGCGCGACCAGCATCTCCTGCCGCAGCTGCTCTTCGAAGTTCTTCAGCTGCTCTTCAATGCTCATCTTCTTTTGCTTCTCGCGCACCATGTCTTCGCGATAACGCTTCAGGAAGTAGCCGATGGTCTCTACGCGAATCTTAATTGAGCCTGTGGGCTTGTTCTCGTCAATATCCTTGAAGCAGAAGTAGGGCGTCCCCGAGTGCTCCACGACTTCCTCGACCGCGGTGTAGATGGGAGCATCGTGCCCGCACTTGAAACTGGACAGCTCAAGTGCCACAAGATTCGGATGGCGGCCCACGTACTTTGCCGCCCACACCTTGCGCGACGTGTTTTCCGAATACGAGTTCTTCCACGCGTCGGAAACGTCCATAGGATGCTTGATCACGCCGGCACGGACCTCATCACCGAAAAGTTTCCACACAATTTCGTCATCGAGCGGCAAGGAATCCTGCGAGAAAACCGGGTAGCCAAGCTTCTGGAATTCCTCCAGGATTTCGTGATTGATGCCGGGATCGTTGTGATACGGGCGACCCAGCAGCACGATTCCGAGCTTGTCTTCGGCTTCAAGTCTTTTCAAGACCTGGCGTGCCGTTCCGCGCATGACATCATTGTCGAACTTGTCGAGGGCCTTGAAACCCTCGCGAACCGCGCGGTAATTCTCTTCTTCGGTGAGTCCGAGAAGATCTTTCCAGTCCTCGTACATCTGACGGTGCGCGACTTTCTCGACGTCGAGAGCGATCAACGTGTCCTTCCAGATCACGCCCTTCTCTTTGAACAGGTCGGCTTCCTTGGTGAAGGCGGCCTTTACCGAGGCCGGCGTCGCGGTCACCGTGGGGCATGCGCGGCTGGCCTGTGTGTGCTTCAGGAACGTGGGCAGCGCGTCGATCATGGGGAAGAAGATGATGTCGAGCTTCTTCTTGGAGTGAATCGTGTAGAGCAGGTTGTGCACGTGCGGGATTCCCACCTTCGATGGGAAGCAGGGATCGATGGCACCGCGCTTTGCGCCTTCCTTGTAAAGCTGCTCGCTCGTGTACTCCGACCAGATCAGGTTCTCAGCCTTGATCCCCAGCGACTCGAAGTACGCGGTGAAGAACGGCCCGCAGGAATACATGTTCAGCGCCTTGGGCATGCCGATCTTCAACTCGGCGCGCTTCTTCATCAGTTCGGAGCGCTGTTTCTGCGCCTTGGTGATCGTGTACTTGGGCAGAGCATCGGCCACGCTCGGCGGCTCGTAGCTCTTGAACGCAGCCTTGGCCGCGATCTCCACCAGGTTGGGATTTTCTTTCTTGATGGCGTCAATGTCGCCCTTGATGACGCGCATCTCTTCCACGTTCTCGACGGTGCCCTTTTCGCAGGTGGCGATGATCAGGCGCTGCGCTCCCGCCAGGAGCGGAACCTTAGTCTTGACCGGAGGCTTGTAATTCGGATTCGGAGATGCTGTTTTGACGTCAATGAAGGTGCGCAGGCACTTGTTCTTGCAGAAGTAGCAGCGCGTGTCTTCATTGCGCGTCGTGGTGAAGCTGATCGAGGCCACGGCATCCAGGCCGATGAAGGTGCTGACCCGGCCGTTTTCCCACAAGCGCACCGCTTCGAAACCGCAACCAATGGCGCCGGCTTCGCCGCAGTGCTGGTGCACGATTACGTCTGCCTGAACATCTTTCCCTTTGAAGCGGGACTCGATGAAATCCACCTGCGACTTCACCGCGGCCAGGTTGTGCTGCGTGCCGCCCTGCAGGATGAAACGATGCCCCAGCGCCGAGAGGTTGGGAATCTGCGAAACGTAGAGCCAGATGTTCTTAGGCAGCACGTTGCAGAGTCCGGCCATGATTTCTTCCGGTTTCCATCCCTGGCGCTGGAAATCCACGATGTCGGACTGCATGAACACGGCGCAGCCGTAGCCGAACTGCGGGTAGCCCTTGGCGGCGAATGCGATGTCGGCGAACTGTTCCACCTTGAATCCGAAGCCTTCGCAAGTCCCTTGGAGGAAGTAGCCGTTACCCGCCGAGCACTGCGTGTTCAGCTTGAAGTCTTTTACGCGGCCGTCTTTCAGAATGATGATCTTGATATCCTGCCCGCCCACGTCACAGATCACGTCGGCATCAGGATAGAAATGCAGCGCAGCCTGGGTATGCGCGACGGTTTCAACCAACGCAACATCCGCGCCCACCGCGTCCTTCAGAATGTCTTTCGCGTAACCGGTCGTGCCGACGCCTAAAATTTTCAGCGTGGCGCCCTGATCGGACACCTGCTTCGCCACCTTGGCGATGACTTCCTGGGTATCCTCGATGGGGTTGCCCTTGGAAAGCTGGTAGGTTTTACAAAGGACGTTGCGGTCCTTATCCACCAGCACAGCTTTGGTGGACGTGGAGCCGCCGTCGATACCCAGGAAGCCTTCCACGACCTGCCCGGGGGCAAAAACCGTGGCCGTGAATTTCTTTTTCTCGTACTTCTTCATGAAGGCTTCGAGTTCGTCCGTATCCTTCGCCAGACCCTGGGCGCCGCCCTTCTTGGCCTTCTCGATGGCGCGGCCCTCGGTGATGTACCACTCCAACTTCTCGCAGCCCTGATACACGCCGATGCCGGGATCTTCCTGCTTGCCGAACTCCACCGCGCCAATGCAGGCGAAATATTGCGCGTTGTCGGGAGTACGGATCAGATCCTCGGGATTGACTCCCTCAGGCAGCGGGTAATTGCGCTCTTCCCAGATTTTGGGAATGTTGTGTTTCCAGCAATCGCGCATGCCTTTGATGTAGCAATTGGGGCCGCCGAGCAACAGCACGACGGGACGCAATGTGTTACCGCGAGTCAGCACCGACAGGTTCTGCTGGATGATCGATTCGAAGAGCGAAGCCATCAATTCATCCGGCGGGACGCCCTGCTTCTGCAGACCGTTGATGTCGGTTTCCGCGAAGACCCCGCACTTCCCTGCCACCGGATGCAGCTTGACCCCGTTGTAGCCCATCTCGCACAGCTTCTCAGTCGGGATGCGCAGTTTGGCGTTGATCTTGTCTATGACCGCGCCCGTGCCGCCGGCGCACTTGTCATTCATCGACGGGAGTTTTTTCTTTTTGCCAGTCTCCGGATCTTCCTTGAAGATGATGATCTTGGCGTCCTGTCCGCCCAACTCGATCACCGAACCGCATTCGGGATACAGTTTCTCGACGGCCAGCGAGACCGCATTCACTTCCTGTACGAACTTGGCGCCAATGTGCTTGGCAATGCCGGAACCGCCGGAGCCCGTGATAAACGCACGGAAATTTTCCTTGGGCGTAGCCGGGAACGAGGCCTCGATCGCCTTCAGCAGCTCGATGGTTTTCTCCGGCTGCTTGGTGTCGTGGCGCTGGTAATCCTGCCAGAGAATGTCGTCGGTCTCGCCATCGATGACCACGATCTTCACCGTGGTCGAGCCCACGTCCACTCCCATCCACAGCTGCTCGTATTTCTTCTGCGAGTTCGCTTTTTCGGTCAGTCCCGGCATGAGTCTCCTAAAAACCTTTTCTCACCACAGAGGACACAGAGACACGGAGGAATTCTTTGTACTTCCTTCTAAACCATTGCTTACCGAAAGTGATTTCATTTGCTTAGCGAAAGTGATTCTCATTCGTGAGTCGCGTTACGAGTTCGATTTTTTCCTCTGTGTCTCTGTGTCCTCTGTGGTGAAGAAAACTAGTGCGCTTCGAGGTGGTACGGCACCTTGCTGCCCATCTGCTCGGCCACATGGATCGCGAAGTTGGCTGCCGTGCCGATCACACCTTTGTACTTGGGCACCTTGTACACGGCCTGCGACAGCTCGGGATGCGCGTCCACATAGACATGCAGCTCGTCGTGTGTTTTGCCGATCTTTTCCAGCACGTCCTTGAATTCAAGCTTGGCCTTAGCTTTGGCTTCGCCCAGCGCCATCTGCACGCGGCTATGAGCGTTGATCTCGCCCTCGCCGGAAGTTTCAATCGGCAGGTAGATCATGTCCTTGTAATGCGCCACCACCGCCGACTGCGCACCATCGGACTGCGTGGACGGCATGCATCCGAACGGCTTCAGCGACAACACCATGTGCGCCAGCTCATGGTTCGTGTAGTAGATGTTCTTGGCAACCTCGAGATGTCCCTCGCCGCCCGCTGCCCGTGAGTTGTAGTAAGGATGTCCCACGCGCTGCAGCTCGTACTGGCTGACCAGCTTGTGCGCCGTCCCGCCCAGCGCATCAACAATCTTGTGATACTCGCGGGCGAAGATCATTTCCGCGGCTTTCAGCTTCATCAGCTTGTTGCGGAACTTCCACTCGATTTTGGCCTGTTTATCCAAACGCCATGCCGGCGGCATGACCGCGCCTTCTTCTAACCCGCGCATATCCTTGGTGCGCTGCACGACCTGGTGGATCATGTAGTTGATCCAGGTCGCGATCGGTTCCACGATCACCTGCGCACCTTCGCGCTCCAGAAAACGGAACATGCCGAAGTTACCGTCGCCCTCGGTGGTCTGCGCCCAGAATTCGCCTGTGACCTTCACGATCGGCTTCACCCGCAGGCGATCCACCTTCACGCTGTTGAAACGCTCGCGGCAGTGGTGCAGCGCTTCGACATACCCGTCGCTGTAAAGCTGCTCGAGAAATTTGCCCAGGTACTGCACCGTACCCTTCATCGGAATCTTGTTTGCGACTGCGCCCAGCCCCTCTTCGACTGTCCAGGGCGACTTCGCCTTCAACACGTCGTGCATGTAGTCAATGACTTCGTCGAGCACGGCGTCGGTCATGCCGGCCTCAGCTTCGAAGGGCCGGATCTGATAAGCGGTTTCGTTGATGACGTCGCCCATGTTCAGCCCGTTCAGGATGTTGAGAAAGAAGTCGAGGTTCATCTCCAGCCCGGCTTCGGCTTCGGATTGATCAAGGCCGCCCGACTGCTGGAACAGCATCACCCGGAAACCGTCGAATCCGGCGTTGCGCAGGGCCAAGCGATACTCCGCCTCGTACATGCCGAAGCGGCACGGCCCACACGCGCCCGCAGTCAGGAAAATGTAGTTGTTGATCAGGTCCTCGCGGCGCTGCCCCGATCCTTCCAAGGTCTGGAGATACTGCACCAGGTTTCCGACCGTGAAGTACGTCGGATTGCACTGGCCGTTATTGCCGTACTCCTTGCCCAGTTGGAAGGCCTTAACGTTGGGAGTGGGCACGACCTCGACCTTGTACCCCAATCCTTCGAGCGCTCCGTGGACGAGCTTCTCGTGCTTCCAGGTGAGGCCGCCAAAAAGAAGGGTAGTGCGGCTACGCTGATCCTTGGTGAAGGGGCGCTCGATCGGCTTATGGAAGTGATGCAACTCTTTTTGTGCAATTCCCGCTTCGCGTTCCAGGCGCAGGCGCTCTTCTGCCACCCGCCGTTGAATCGCTTCTTCCATGGAGCTGATCTGGACAAGTCCGGTGCCATCTACTGGATGCGTCGAAGTGCTCATATCCTCACCTTCACAAAATCGCTAAAGGGCAGAAAATCGCCGTTGACGTGGACACGTGTGCGACACATATGACTGCGGACATTCTGGTCTGCCGGAGGGAGTTATCGAACCGCTTTGTAGCGAACGGCACAAATTGGCGTCTAAGCGGTTCCCCCGACTGCTGAGTGGGACACAAGTGCAATACAATTCAGTGACTTACGAGTAGCAGTCAGCATTTAGCAATCAGCATTTAGCCATGGGAGTGAGACGGCTTTCCGGGCATCGTGGGGAGACGATTAGGCCCCACTGGCTAAATGCTAAGTGCTAATTGCTAATTGCTGCTGAGGAGTGTGCTGTTTAATTCCACAACAGGAAATCCCTTTCCGGAAGCGCCCGCTTGCACGTTTTTCACTCCTTCTGTTCTGATATATTTGCGGTCAAGCCCCGCGTAATCTCTTGCTCCCAGGCGATAGTCGCCCTCAGCCGATTACAGCGTGATGGGCAGAAGGAGTGGCTCATGGCCAAGAGCGTCAATAAAGTCATCCTGATTGGAAACCTGGGCAAGGATCCTGAAGTGAAGTACACGCCCGGCGGAGTAGCCGTTGCCAAGTTTTCTCTCGCTACCAATGAGCGCTTCAAAGACAAGAGTGGCGAATGGCAGGATCGCACCGAGTGGCACAACATCGTGGCGTGGCAGCGACTGGCTGAAATTGCAGGGGAGTACCTCAAGAAGGGCCGAACGGTTTACATCGAGGGGCGGCTGCAAACCAGTTCGTGGGACGACAAGGAAACGGGTCAGAAGAAGTACAAAACAGAAATTGTGGCCCACGATCTGGTCCTGCTCGGCGGACGTGAAGCAGGCGAAGAGGGTGGCCGTACGCGCAGCGCGTCCGCGGGCTTCGATCAGCGGGTGCCGGAACCCGCCGGGGCTCCTGCGAGCGCTCCCCAATCGGGCGAAATCACCGACGACGACATCCCGTTCTAAGTGACCTGTGTTTGGCAGTTGGAATTTTACGAAGCTTCCGCTGAAAAATCGGCGGAAGCTTTTTACTTTTGGCGAGTCCGGCCTCAAACGGGCAAGCGCATTTTCTTTAGTAGGGCGGCGTAGCGAGGATCTTGTCTCAGCTTGTTGAGGAGGGGATCGCCTTTCATCTGGGTGAGCCCGGCGTCACGCTGGTTGTAAGCGCGCTCCAGCCACTCGAATGCTTTATTGAGTTCACCGCGGAAGGCATAGATCTCGGCGATCTGGTAGGCGCCGTCCGCATGAAATTTCGCCACATAGTCCGCCAATTCGGCGTCTGCGTCGTTTTTCCTCCCCAGAGCGTAATCGGCGAGCGCCAGACCGTGAATCTTGAACGCAGGTTCGATCTCGCGGTCCATTTCGGCCAGCGCTTCCTGAGGATTTTGCTGCGCAAGCGCTATTTGACCGAGGTAGTTGTGAATGTAGGGGCGTTGCGGACTGAGGTCGAGGGTCTTTTTGAAGGCCGCGCTGGCATCGTCCAACCGCCCGGC
>Ga0070741_10003978_pt1 | contig 35321 bp, 32 predicted proteins | sample Coa_R1_4_FD_66440 | JGI IMG/M metagenome (GOLD analysis project Ga0070741, IMG submission 66440) | Surface soil microbial communities from Centralia Pennsylvania, which are recovering from an underground coalmine fire - Coalmine... | ecosystem: Environmental > Terrestrial > Soil > Unclassified ... | reverse complement strand
ACTGATGTGGAGGAATCTGCCTTTATAACTCCAATCGATGAAAAAGGACGGATCAATTACGTAGGGACAGCCGCCCTCGGCTGTCTGGTCGAGCTGGCTCGACTATTGACTTATCATTCCGGCCATACCGACGGGTGGCCCATTCAAGCCTGCCTTTGGCTTGAGTGGGGTAATTTTATATCTGGACATTCAGCGTGCTAAAGTCGCGATAGTAAACGATTGAAATTATGTTCACTAAAAGCGGAATCTCCGAATTACACAACGCAACGCACGACAGGATGGACCTCTTGATGAGCCATGTCGCAACCGTGCCTGATGAACTCCGTCACAAGCCGGTTCCAGGATTCGGCCATCCGTCGATTTGGAAGCAACTGGTGCATATCCTGACCTGCGAAGAAGGCTGGGTCCATGATTTGCAGAACAAACCCTTTCCTGGTTGGAACGAGGAAGATTGCCCAACGATGGCAGACTTGCGAATTGCCAAAGCGCGAATACGAAAAGCGACCCGAACCTATTTGGACTGTCTTACCGACGAGCAATTGAACACCACGCTTGCAGAGCGTCCTATGGATTGGGGCGGCGAACTGCGGAGTCCTGCTTTTATACTGCTGCACGTCATAACCCACGCCTTCCACCACAAGGGACAGGTTGTCGCGATGCTTCGAATCCTTGACTACCCAGCACCTGATACAGACCTACAGCCTGTGTAGATTGCTGCCGACGCAGCTATCAACCTTGGCAATCTGCGCACACAAGAACTAGGCCACAGCTTCTTTCACTTCCACTCCGGCCCATTTTTCGAGCAAGGTCAAAGTGACTGCGTAATCTGAATCTCCCTGCCCTTCTTCCATCGCAACATCGTAGACTTCTTCTACCGTTTCAAGACCGGGCAGTCTTACACGCGCTTCCTTCGCGGCGTCCAAAGCAAGACGGATGTCTTTGTGCATAAGTCTAAGGGGAAAATTGGGTGTGAAATCGCGTTTGAGAACAAAGGGCGCTTTATATTCCACGACACCCGATCGGACCATGGTGGCATTGATGAGCGATATTAAGTTTTCGGCATCAACCCCCAATTTCGTCGCTAGTGTAAGGCCTTCGGCAAACCCTTCATAAATCAAGGCGATTTGCAGATTCATCGCCAGCTTGGTCGCATGTCCTTTACCGGTTTCACCCATGCGGCAAATTTTCTTACCCATTGCCGCGAACAATGGCTTAAGTCCTTCGATAGCAGAGTCCTCGCCTCCAACCATAAAAATCAACGTCCCGCCCTCAGCGGCAACTTTCGAACCGGTCATGGGAGCATCGACATAATGAACTCCACGAGAACGAACTCGTCCAGCAAATTTCACAGTTGCAGAAGGAGCAATGGTGCTTGAATCAACAATGGTCATTCCCTCCGCAAGCGAATTCTCCACTCCGTTCGCACCAAACAGCACGCTTTCAACTGCTTGCGTATCGGAAACGCACATCCAAACGACTTCCGCGCCTTGCGCAGCTTCCGCAGGAGTCGCCGCTGTGCGTGCGCCTTCAACGTCTTTGCCCGGCGTGCGATTCCAGACCGCAACTTCGTGTCCGGCTTTGACTAAATTTGTCGCCATGGGACGCCCCATGATTCCTAACCCTAAGAAAGCAACTCGCATACTTGCGCTCCCTTCGTATGGCTCACAATAACTCGCCCGCTCTGTAATTGGGTGATTGTGATTATCAATTACAGATTGTGAATCTCGGGTTAAAGTTTTCTCATGCAGCTACATACGTTTTTTAGATCCGAATAAAGATTAGCATCGGTATAAGTGATTCGGGTGAAGCAATCGTCACAAATTGCACTAAAATAGATATACACTGACCAGCGACATTGCTCAGGCATTGGGAGCAGAAGCTTTTCAGGCACGCATTCATTATTTTTAAAGTGAAATCCATATTCGGATTTCGGGCCTGTAACGGATGGTAAAGGTTAGTCTTAAGGATCCAGCGCTCCGCCGGCGCGCACAACAATTTGGACGTCTCGTCCGCCACTCTGCCACCACTCCACGCACCGGGCAAACGTATAAACCAAAATTGACTTCGAACGGAGAGCTTGGAGTTACGTTTATTGGCCATGCCAGTTTTTTTATTCAGATCGGCGGGCAGAATGTTGTGATCGATCCAAATTTCGCGCGCTGGCTTTTTGTGCTCAAGCGTTTACGGAAACCGGGCATGAAACTTCGCGATCTGCCGCCCATCGATCTGATATTAGTGACGCATGCCCACTTCGACCACCTGCACCGTCCTTCGCTGCGCGCTATCGTTCAGCAAACTCAATATCGTTACGGCAAGTCGCCGACTATCGTCGTCCCGCATCACGTGATGGATCTGGTTTCTGACCTGGGATTTGAGGAAGTTGTTGAACTCGACTGGTGGAATAACTATCGCCATGATGGATTGACCGTTACGCATGTGCCTTCAAGGCACTGGGGAGCGCGGATCATTCGCGATTCGCATCGCGGTTATGGCGGCTATGTTCTTCGGGATCATAAGCATTCTGTCTATCATGCGGGAGACACGGCGTATTTTTCCGGCTTTCGCGAGATCGGTCAACGGCTGGCGCCGGAACTCGCCCTTCTTCCAATTGGCGCTTACAATCCGGCGTCGTTTCGCAATGTACATACAAATCCGTCAGACGCCACCCGGGCGTTTTTGGATTTAAAAGCGCGCTGGATGGTGCCGATGCACTATGGAACCTTCCGTTTGTCGCATGAGCCGATGGACGAACCATTGCAACTGCTTGAAGAAGAAGCAAAAGCGGCCGGAATTAAGGATAAAGTCATAGTGATGGAAGAGGGCGTCACGCGATTTTTTTAAGTTGTGGGATTCTATATCTTTAAGATAATTTAAGTGTTAGACGTATTTCTTTCCATTTATAGCGGGCCTAGCTCTCGAATGACCTCAAGGGCATCTCAAAGAACTCTGACGCAAGGCGGCCTTGTTTCCACCCTCGCATGAGGCATCGTAGGATTTGGTTCAACGCGTTCCCGGCAAAAGGGGCCGCCGGCGAGATAACGGTGGGACGGAAGGCAGATGTTGGGGTCCGAGGTGTTGGGTATTCCCGGGACGCATGCCGATTGTAGGGATTCCTCGCAAAGCGCGCTCGGAAAGACATCAATGATGGGATGAAGAAGGGGACGGCGCGGGACCGCACTATTTCCGCAATTGTCATGCCGAGCGAAAACACTCACTCCCAAAACCTGTCATGCTGAGCGAAGGCCTTGCCTTTCGTTCACGAAAGGCAAGGACGAGTCGAAGCACCCCTACCCTCGCATTCCTGCCAACGCAGGGCTTCCTCGCAAAAAACGCTCGGAAAGACATTATTGCTTGAAGATGCCGGAGTCGATGAATACCGCATTGTCCGGAAAGATATTTTAAGCTTAGATGACCGGCGGTGTGGAAGAGCGGCCCTTCCAGGGCCGCGATAAAGAATTGCTCGAAGAGAACGTGGCGCTGAAAGCGCCACTCTTCCACATTGCTTCACACTCCACATTGCTTCACACTTCAGTAGGCAAGCAGGATTCGTAAGTCTCTCAGGTTATTTCCCGTTGCGCCTGTTACGACTGCATCTCCAAGCTTCTCGAAAAATGCATACGCGTTGAAGGCATTTAGATAAGTCTTCGCATCTATACCTTGCAATCGCGCTCTCTCTGCCGTTGTACCATCGACGACAGCGCCCGCCGCCGAGCTGTTGCCATCGATTCCGTCCGTACCCGCGCTGAGGACTGTAATGTTTTCGCCAGCAATCTTGTCTGCGCAGTCCAACGCGAATTGCTGATTGCGTCCGCCGGTTCCGCCGTTCACAACCTTCACCGTCACTTCACCGCCGGAAATCAAACATACGCGTTCTGATTTCTTGCGCAACTCGCGCAAACGATTGAGGAGATATTCACTTGCCTTCACGTAACCCCAGTCATCGCAACTATTGTCGATTTCAATCATGAAGCCGTGGCGCTCGGCTTCCGGTTTAATAGCTTCAAAAAGCGTTGCGTTGGATAAAACCGTCCACCAGCGCGAGCGGTGAAATGCGGGATCATCCGACTTCGGCGTTTCTTCCAGCGCGCGCCGGTCGAACAACTCGCGCACCGATTGCGGGAAGTGTTGCAGCATTTCGTACTTTGCGGCGATGGCATAACAATCAGCCGCAGTTGTCGAATCTGGCATGGCGGGGCCAGAGGCTAAAGCGTCCGGCGTGTTATCTGGAACATCGGAGACGAGGATCGAAACTTGCTGCGCCGGATAAGCGGCGCGCGCGAGCTTGCCTCCCTTAACCGCCGAGAGATGTTTGCGAATCGCATTAATTTCGGCAATGGGCGCGCCCGAGTGCACCAAAACTTTGTAAGTTGCGACCAAATCTTCTGGCGAAATCTCATCGTCGATTGGCTTCTCGATCATCGAAGACCCGCCGCCACTCAACATATAAATTACAAGCGACGACGCATTCTGCGCATCCAGCGATTTCAGCACAGCGTCGCCGGCGCGAATCGATTCGTCATTGGGCATGGGATGTCCGCCACGAAAATAGCGGAATCGTCTAGACTGCGAGACGGGATCGACGGAACTCGCGACGATACCTTCAAAGCGGTCTCCCGCCTGCATTTCAAGGGCATTCACCAGCGTATGGGCAGCCTTGCCAATGGAAACCGCGAAGACGCGGCTGTAGGCATTCAAATCGTATAGGTCTTCGCAAATGCGCAGAACTCCGCGTTCGCATGTAACATGGCGGCGGAAGGCTTTGTCGATGCTTGACTCTTTCAACGCATGTTCGAAGAGATGGCGGGCGGTTACGCGCATCTCAACGGCGAGGCGGTCACGGTTGGCGCGCATGCGAGAATTATAGCGAGAGCTCGATAGACGAGAAATAACATGGGAAAGACAAGCACAAGGAGGGCAATCGTTCTGGCCGCAATTGTCCTCGCGATTAGTGTCGGGCGTTTTGCTCTCAGCCGAATTCAGACGCAAGGAAATAAACAACCAGCCGCAGGACATTCGGTTACGCTGAACTGGCAGCCCACTCCCGGTGCACAGTTTTACTACGTGTACCGGAGCACAGTGAGCGGATCGCAGTATCAGAAAATCGGGACCAGTCCCACGTCGACGTTTAAAGACGCCCCGGTACCCAGCGGGGCGGTGTTTTATTACGTCGTCACGGCAGTGGTGAATGGCAAGGAAAGCAAGTACTCGAACGAGATTAAGGCGGTTGTGCCTTGATTGATTGTTACAGAAGCGAATAACCACAGAGACACGGAGTGAACAGAGAGATTAGCGCAAGTCAGCGATTACCGGCTGTACTGGCCACCGCGGCTGCCACCGAGATCGAAATCATTGAGCATCCTGCCGAGATGCAAAAGCTGACGTTGCGACAGCGTACCCTGAAGGTTCAGTGCAGTCCTTGGTCGCGCGCAAATCTGGTAATCCCTCGCGATACCGTGCAACTAGCATTTCAGGCCAGAACTGCCGTCACCCACGCCTCCACTGCCTCGCGCATTTCTTTTAGTCTGCCTTCGAAGAAGTGGTCTCCGCCTTCGATAATTATCAATTTCCTGGGCTCCGGCAGCGACTCCACTAATTTTTCCAGCTGGGCGGGAGAGCCGTACTGATCGTGGGCACCGCTGACGAAGAGCTTGGGCTTGGTGCAGCTTTCGAGAAATTCAAAAGTGTAATGCCGGTTATCCACGGCTGCCACTGGAGTCCCCAAACTAATCATTGCTTTCACTCGCTCGTCCGGACATGCCGCGCGCAGTCCCACGGCGGCTCCGAAGGAAAACCCCGCGAATATCAATGGCAAATGAAATTCCTGGTCGAGCCAATCAAGAGCTGTGCGAACGTCATCCAGTTCACCGTTGCCTTTGTCATGCACTCCTTCGCTCAGACCGGTTCCACGGAAATTAAAGCGCAGCACGGGAAATCCAAAGCTGTTGAGAGCTTTCATGACATGGAAAACAACTTTGTTGTGGAGAGTTCCACCAAAGACCGGATGAGGATGGCAGACCAGCGCAGTATGGGTAGCATTGGGAGTACCCGCGTTGAGCAGGGCTTCGAGGCGTCCAGCGGGACCATCGAGGAAGAAGGAGCGAATGGAAGAGGAAGTGTTCATGCGGAAGTTTAAGGATAGCAGGATAGAGTTTCCGGGCATCTTTTGCGAGGAAGTTGGTGGGATGGCGAGGGTAGGGGTGCTTCGACTCGTCCTTGCCTTTCGTAAACGAAAAGGCGCGGCCTTCGCTCAGCATGACAGGGTTGGGTGAGAGCCTTCGCTCAGCATGACAGGGTTGGGTGAGGGCCTTCGCTCAGCATGAACTCTCGCGGACGGGCGAGGACGCCCGTCTCTCCATTGAAAAAATGGCCAGGCTCTGCGGCTGTCGCTGCGTGAGTTTCGCAAGGGTTAGGGTATTCTCTTTAACTATGAATGGCGTCATGGATGTGGTCCCGTTTACCCGGCAGCTTATTGATATTGAATCGATCACTGGCAACGAAGGTCAGGTTGGAAATTTTATTCATCGTGAACTTGGCCTCATGGGATTTCGTGCGGAGAAAATGCCGGTAGAGGGACAGCGCTGCAACGTTTTTGCGGCTTTTTCGGAGCAACCTCGTCCCGAAATTATTTTTTCCACGCATATGGATACAGTTCCTCCATATATTCCATCTTCCGAAACTGCCGATCGCGTTTATGGACGCGGATCATGCGATGCCAAAGGGATTATCGCCGCGCAAACTGCCGCTGCCCAACGGTTGAGAAGTGAAGGCATTCATGTTGGATTGTTATTTGTAGTCGGAGAGGAACGCGACAGTTTAGGCGCGAAAATTGCCAATCAGCAGGCGTATGGCTCGAAGTTTCTGATTAATGGCGAGCCCACCGAGAACAGGATTGCGGTTGCATCCAAGGGATCGCTGCGAGTTGAAGTGATTGCGGAAGGACGCATGGCGCACTCGGCTTATCCAGAGCTGGGTGAGTCTGCGATCGACAAACTCATCGAAGCGCTGAACCGGTTGCGCGCTATGAAATTGCCCGTCGCCGAAGGGATCGGGCCGTGCACATTGAATATTGGCATGATTGAAGGCGGACGCGCTCCGAATGTGATCCCTGATTATGCGAAGGCTAAATTGCTTTACCGGCTAGTGGGACCTTCTGAAGAATTGAAAGCGCAGATACAACAAGCGGTAAAGGGAATAGCCACTGCGCAAGTCACACTGGAGATTCCATTTATTCGCCTGCATACTCTGCATGGAATACCAACCATGACAGCAGCCTTCACCACGGATATCCCTGCACTGGATAACTGGGGCCAGCCTCTGCTGATAGGCCCGGGGTCGATTCACGTGGCGCATACGGAAGGCGAATATATCGAGAAAAGGCAATTGAGCGAGGCGGTAGATTTGTACTGCAAGATTGTCAAAAGCTTGACGAAATAAACGTACCCAAATCTATTTAGTATCCCGATCTCCCCAATAAAAGAAGCTGACTGCTTTACACACGACCCATAACCTGCCGAACGGCCAGTAACTTAGGTCATCTTGGGCCGCGCCTCTTTTCAGTTCATTATGAAAGAGTTGCCGGGGAGATTTTAGTCTGCATGAATATCGATGATCTGCTGCGAATTGCCATGGAACGGCGCGCCTCCGACTTGCACTTGAAGGTCGGTAACTACCCGCATTTGCGCATCGACGGCGAACTGCATCCATTGACGGATCAGCCTCGCATCAGCGCCGAAGATATGCTCACCATGGCATTTAGCATGATGTCGGCGCGGCAGAAACAAAAATTCAAAGAGACCACGGAAATCGATATGGCGTACGGCGTTGCCGGGCTGGGCCGCTTCCGTGTGAACGTATTTCAGCAGCGTGGGAACGTGGGACTGGTTCTGCGTATGATTCCCACCAAAATCCGCGCCCTCGACGAACTCTATCTGCCTAAGATTGTCGAACAGATTTGCGACATGCCGCGTGGGTTGATTCTGGTTACAGGCGTCACGGGTTCGGGTAAATCCACTACCCTGGCCGCGATGATCGATCGCATTAATTCCACACGCGCCGAACACATTATCACCATTGAAGACCCCATCGAATTTCTGCATCGCGATAAGAAGGGGTATGTAAATCAGCGCGAGATTGAAGTGGATACGCCAACATTTTCCGCTGCCCTCCGGGCTTCGCTACGCCAAGATCCAGACGTGATTCTGGTCGGCGAAATGCGCGACATGGAAACCATCGGCACCGCTTTACATGCCGCGGAAACCGGGCATATGGTCTTCTCGACATTGCATACGCTGGATGCGGTCGAAACCATCAACCGTATCATTGCAGTGTTTCCACCACCTGAGCAGAAACAGATACGGCTTCAGCTCGCGGCGGTGTTGCGCGCTGTAGTCAGCCAACGCCTGGTAAGGCGTTGCGATGGAGATGGCCGGGTTCCGGCTGTTGAAGTCATGATTAATACCGCTTACATTCGGGAATGTATTCTTGTTCCGGAAAAAACGCGCGCCGTGCGTGATGCCATTGCCGCCGGAACTTCGCAGTATGGTATGCAGACATTCGATCAATCGCTATGGGATTTATTTCAGGCGGGACTGGTCAACTACGATACTGCTTTGGAGAACGCTTCGAACGCGGATGACTTCAAATTACGCATGCAAGGTATTTCTTCAACCAGCGATCTTTCGAAAAACTCGATGCAATCGGCGGGATTTGGCGGACGCTAGATTAAGCCAATCCAGCGCCGCTTAGTTTTAACTGCATCAGCGCGCCGCAGCGGCGAATTCAGCTCTCGCGCAATCCGCGCCACTCAATACCCTGAGAGCCTTCCGGAATGAAGAAATTTGGAGCACACGGTCCAATCTGGTCCGAGTGAACATCTCAAAAACAAAATTGGATGGATTCACCAATTGCAATTGCGTGTTGTGCGCTCTCGTCCATAGATGCAGGAGCACAAGTTCCGCCAGACCACCTGCGTCGATCGATTCCAGCTCTGATAAATCCAGTACGACGATGCGCGCATTTTCGGCAGAGAGAACTACACTCCGCAAACTGTCCGCTTCCGGACCGTGAACAATACGTCCAGCACATCGCACAACAACCACATTGCCCGACTTTTCACTTCGTAACTCCAGCATAACCAGCTCCTGATCTTGTTACCTGATCTAGTTACGAAGATAGACGGCAAAAGGTTCCCGAGGTCACCAAACGCCAAAACAAATTAATTGAAGTGAAAGAATCGGATGTATGAAGATAAGCGGAGGTGTTGGCCCTCCGCTTAATTGATGATGATTCAGATATTTACAAGAACTAGGACATAACTCACCAGTGCAAGCCGAAGGTGACGGGCACGAACGTAAAATCCTGTCCGAAGGTGGTAAACATACGGTGATATCGCGCTTCCGCGAATAGCTTGACCGCGTGTTGCCCAAGGCGAAAATCGAAACCGCCGCCTGCGTTGAAGCCTGTTTTCAAGGTGCTGTTCGAAGCCACAACCTGGTTCACACCTACAACTGCCGGGAAACAGCCGAAGAACGGATCGCAAATGAAGGTTCCGACCGAACTGGGACGGGATAAAGTCAAATTGCGATGATAAAGACCATATCCTGCTGTAGCGTAGGGTTGCACTCTGCTTTCCTTGGGAGCAAACTTCACCACTGGATTGAAGGTAAGGGACCAGATACCCATTCCACCATCGGGTTCATTGAAGCGCGCCAGGGTTGCGTCATTAAGATTCGAGTGGTTGTAAGTGAAATCCAGATCGGCCGCGAGGTGTGAAGAAACGTTTAATCCGCCTCGCAGGTTGATGTTCCAACCTGTGTTTAAACTATTTGCTGCTCTCCCAGTGGGGATGGTAAATCCAGCTCCTCCTCCGAAATTGAATCGCTGCTGAACCTGCGCCGAGGAAAAACTGCATAACAGAACAGTGCATCCGGCTAAGATTGTATAAAAGACCCGCATAAAATGTGCTCTCTTTCCTTTCTTGATTAAACCACCTAAAAAAGTTGGATGAGTCACATCGGGATGAGTTGTCTTTTCACGTATTGGCTTAATCAGATTTGTAAAATCCGGCACGGAGTGATTGAGCAGAGCTCCCGTGTTCGCTCTGATACGTTCAGCACATGATTGCAAAAGAGGGCAACGAGTATCTTTGGCGCCACATCATAATTCCCGGACGCGAATAAAAACTTGCGAGGTGAATTTTGAAGTTCTTTTCTGCGAATCTTGACAGCCTTCGAAAACTATACGTGGATCAAATTCAGCAGCTACACTCGGCAGAGACTCAGATTACGGAAGCCCTGCCCAAGATGATCGATGCCGCAACAGAACCGCAACTGAAAACAGCTTTACAAACTCACTTGCGGGAAACGAAAGGTCATGTCTCCCGCGTGGAACAAATTTTGAGGGACGCGACCAATTCCGTCGATACAAAGAGATGCAAAGGAATGGCGGCGCTCATTACCGAAGGTGAAGATGTAATCAAAGATGCTACCGATGATTCAGTGCGGGATGCGGGCATTATCGCCGCTGCGCAAAAAGTCGAACATTATGAAATTGCCGCCTACGGCACGGTGAGAACATTTGCCGAAATACTTGGCGAGGAAAGTCATGCTGAGTTGCTGGAGCAGACCCTCGAAGAAGAAAAACATGCGGACGAAATTTTGACTGAGATTTCCGATGCCGCCAATACTAAGGCAGATAAAGCTGCCTAGCTAACTCTTTGCGTCGTAAACGAAACATTTAAGTAGCCAATATCAACGCGTGATGCCGATGAAAGTTGCAACTATTCGGCATCACATTTTTTTGCGTCTTATTCTGGTCCAGAATATTCGACCGCAAAACCTCCTTATCTGAATCGACAAATCCTCATCCAAATTGGGCTGGATTTACACAGCGCAATCTTAGACACGCACTTAAACTCTCCCTGATTGCTCACTTGGCTTTCCCTTGTGAAATTCTATTGACATCGCTCATGCCAAGGCTTACATTTCGCGGAGTTCAGCGAGTGGGCCCCGTCCGGAGAATTTAATTTCGGGAAGAGCGTGCTTACTTGCAGCTTCCCTCAAAAGTTAACCAAGGTTGATCATGATCACGGTCTGGCCGTGTGTCCGGCTGGGCAGAGTTCCATCAATGTGAAAACTAGACAGATCGCGGTAATGCAACCGTTGGCGATATCTGAACCTGGCATCAGGAGGAACAACATATGACCGTAAATAGAGCGTGGGTGATGCGTAATCTCGGTTTTGATCCTATCGCCAGACCCGCCCCGGTCTCGACTTTTGCGTTTGCTAAGGCAGCCCATCCGCGCAGTACTCCGGAAGATTTCCAGCGGGAGATTATTGATTTTGACTCTGAAGCCCCATCCGGCAGGGAATTCCTTGCCTTCAGCACGGCCACTGGCCTTTCCCGATTCACTGATATTCCGTGGCCTAAAGGGCTTGCTCCAAAAACCGGGGCGAAGCCCAGTGGCAACAGTGCAAGTCCGCTGCCCCGTGCGGATGTACTGGTGGTGACCTGGACGGTCGATGAAGGTCACGCGCTGAGCCGCGTACTGACTCCCGGCAAGGACTCGCGCAACGACTACCTTTCCTATACCCACAATTACGCTTCCATTTCCAAAAGAATGAGTAAGGGCTCGCCGGCGGTGCAGGCGAAAAGGTTAGGGGCATACTGGACGGCGACAATTGGAACGAAGAAGATAGTCGTGTTCAAGTCCGATTCACACCTCTCACAAGACAGTAAGAAGGCTCCCAAGGGGAACGAGACTCTTCCTAATGCCGATGTGTGGAAGCAGATCATCACAGAAGTGCAACCCAAACTCGTCATTACCACAGGCACCGCAGGTGGAATAGGTAGCCAGTGTGAAGTCGGTGATGTGGTTGTAAGTCCAATAGTACGTTTTGATTGCCAAAAATGGTTAAAGAGTGAACCTTTCCACGATGCTCATTATCAGGACGGCGCGATCAAAGCCAAATACTTTGCAAAAGCAAAGACTCTTTTCAAAGCGAATGCTGGACAGCTTCCGAAGGATAACTCGCGTCCTCCAAAGATCACGCAGAGCAGCGGGCTTCCGGCATGCGCCTTGACGACTGATTTTTTTGGGTTCGATACTTCGAAAAATACCTATGGCTTGCAAAACCTGGGCGCGGTGTCGGAAATGGGAGATGCCGTGCTGGGTCTGGTTATGAGCCAAATCGGAGCGAACGCCCCACGCTGGGTTGCGGTGCGTAACGTTTCCGACCCGCAAATTAAATCCGAAGGTACGTTAAGAGACCAAGCTGCACTAGCGGCGCAAATTTATAAGGGGTTTGGCCGCTGGAGTTCGGTATGCAGTGCAATTGTGTGCTGGGCGATTATTGCCGCTGAGTAGCATAAATCTGTTCGGTTTTTGGAACAGGATCCATTTTTCTTTCAAAGCAGAGTTCCTGGATGTACTATCTCGGCCATCCCTGAAATTCTCAGGAGGTTTGATGATGGATCGGCGCATTGAAACGGCGATCCACATCATGCACCTGGAGAAGAATCGCAATTTGCCGGTCCGCGAATTGGCGCGCAAAGTCCATCTTTCGGAGTGGCACTTCATTCATTTATTCAAAGCAGAGACTTCGGTTACACCCAAACAGTTCATCCGTTACGGGAAGCTGAAACAGGCAGAAGAATTGCTCGGCAAATCCTTCTTAAGCGTAAAAGAGGTCGCTGCCAATGTCGGCTTCGGCGACCGCAGCCACTTTAGCAGGGACTTCAAAAAAATAAGCGGCCAAGCCCCCTCCCAATTCAGAGACGGCAAAAAGAACGCCACTCATGTGGCAGCAATTTCCGCTACGGAATAGCAACATACGCTACCTCTTACCGATTGCCTCCCAGTGTTCCTGAAAGTAGATTTCCACCAGCAATGTTCCGGATAGCGGATAAGCAGTACCGCTCCCTTGCACCCCTCAAAAAAGGAATCTACGATGAAACACTTCTCTCACCGAACGATTTCAAGAGTATTTAAGCAGGTACGAGGATTGATCGTGTGCCTGTGCGCCTCCACAATTTTCAGCAGCGGAATGCTCTACGCGCAAAGCGATCCCGGACCACGCGGCGGTGCTGCGGCAGCCGGTAGCTTCTTTCCAAGCTTGAACTCCAATGAGCAACTCTTCTTTACGCAATCACAGTTGCGTTTTCAGGAAATTGATTCCGTATCGGGGACTATAGCGGGTGAAGCAGGGGTTGGGCTGGGGCCAACTTTCAATGGAAATAGCTGTGCCCAGTGTCATGCGCAACCGACAGTGGGTGGCAGCAGCCCAGGTTTGGCCAGTCCGCAAAAGCCAATTCCTAACCCGCAGGTGGCATTGGCAACGCGCGACGGCGCCACCAACACTGTCCCTTCATTCATTACTTCGAATGGACCAGTGCGTGAAGCTCGTTTTATTTCCAGCAATGTCAACAACGTTAACGCCCCGCTGGACGGCGGTGTGCACGCTTTGTACACCATCCGAGGACGTTCCGATGCGTCCGGTTGTAACCTGGCTCAGCCTCCCTTTGCACAACAACTGTCGCTGGGCAATGTCATTTTCCGGGTTCCAACTCCACTGTTTGGTCTTGGGCTGGTGGAGAATACACCGGATGCTGCCTTGATAGCGAACTTGAACTCAACGCAGTCGGCAAGAAACCAAATGGGAATCGGCGGAAGCTTTAATACAAGCGGGAACGACGGCACAATCACACGCTTTGGATGGAAGGCTCAGAATAAGTCTTTGCTGATCTTTGCAGGTGAAGCCTATAACGTTGAACAAGGCGTCTCCAATGAGGTGTTCCCTAACGAGCGTTCCGCTGTAGCAGGCTGTCTATTTAATCCCACACCAGAGGACGCAAGCAATATTCTCAATGGAAACCACAGCAGCCCCAATTTCGGATCGACGCTGGGCACAATTTCCGAGATGTCATCGGATACCGTGAATTTCGCAGCCTTTATGCGGCTTTCAGCGCCGCCAACGCCTGCTTCTCCTACGCCTTCTACCCAGAATGGCGCAAGTTTGTTCAACAGTATTGGTTGCGCGCTTTGCCACTCTCCCTCTCTAACCACAGGAGCGTCGCAGTTCACTGGCATGTCAAACGTAACCTATCATCCATATTCGGATTTTGCTTTGCACCATATGGGCCCGAATCTGGCAGACGGCATTAACCAAGGCGGGGCCGGACCGGATCAATTCCGCACTGCGCCATTATGGGGCGTTGGACAGCGTCTATTCTTCATGCATGACGGCCGTACTTCGAACCTATTGCAGGCCATCCAAGATCATTCGGGATCAACGCAGTATTGCGCTCAGAGTTCGACTGCTCAACTCTTTTATGTCTTAACAACCAACAGCGTCTTCGAACCGGAGACATCAAGCCAGTTCTGCGGTTCGGAGGCAAACACTGTCATCAATAATTTCAACGGGCTTAGCGCATCGCAGCAGCAGGACATCTTGAACTTCCTGCGCTCACTCTAGAGGGGGTCTGGAGGGGTAATCCGGATCGCGAAGGGAACGCGCAAGATCTTCGCGATCTGGGATTCTTTAAATATGCCAGCACAACAGGAAGACTAGAAAACAACTACTCTATTTCGTTTTCGCTCTCTAATGTGGTGAGTGTTTCTTCATCGACTTCCCACTTCTTCAGTATTCCGAAAATTGTTTTCGCAGCGAATCCTGCCCGAGTCAGCTGTCGAAAAACGCGTGCCGCTTCTTTCTGATTGTTTGGCTTCACGAGGCGTTTGCGGCGAAGGTACTCTCGGGCCTGTTTCTCGTCGCTGACTTCGTCATAAGCCGATTCCACCGCCTTCTCAATTACCTCACCGTGGACTCCTTTAATCTTCAGCTCGGTAACCACTCTTCTACGGCCGAACTTTTCATTGTCCCGGCGGAATGAAGAATAAGCGGCGGCATATTTCGCATCGTTTAGATATCCCTGATCTTTGAGTCGCCGGATCACTAATTCGACGAGGACCTGGCCGTACTCGGTGTCCGCTTCTACTCGAGGGCGCAGCAGGCGCTTGAGTTCAGCAACCGAGCGCATGCGGCGGCTCAGTGCCCCTACGGCGTATTCGTAGAGCACATCTTCAGAATCCGTTTTTTGAGGACGCGGAAATGCCATCTGTTAAACCTTAGCACTCGCGCATATTTTTGTGGGAGATTTGCTTTTATCTCTTCATCTGGATCGCTAGTTCATTCTCTCGTCAATTGGGCGGCAGCCCGCAGTTGAGTGACTGGATCGCCAGAAGGCAAAAACTCCATTGCGACCATCCGGTTGTATTTGAGCGCCGCGAGTTTCCGAAATATATTTTTGTAATTAATCTCCCCCGTGCCGGGCTCGTGACGGCCAGGCACATCTGCGACGTGGACCAGACCGACATGTTGAATGTTCTTTTCCAGTTTTTCGATGAGATTGCCTTCCGAAATCTGTTCGTGAAAAAAATCATAGAGAAATTGCACCTGAGGGTGATTGACGGCTTTCACAATTTCAAATCCCCTTGAAACCGAAGTCAGGAAATATTTCGGGTTTTCTTCCGGATCGATATTTTCCAGCAGGAGGCGGACGATCTCACCATTGATTTTTTTCCCTTCAACTATTGTGGCCGCCGCTTGCAGGCCATCAATACAACTCTGATGTTGAGCTTCGATGGACATTCCGGGAACAACATTCCCCGACAGCAAGATTATGGTTGGACAGTCGATTTTTTCCATGATGGGGAGGGACTTGCGTAAGTCCGCGAGCAGCGCCCCCCGATCAGCTGGATTGCAGAGTCCGTACTTCAAACCCGCAGTGCAATCGAAATTGATGCCGAGTTCTTTGCGCTTGGCATTAGCACGATTGAAATCTTCATCCGACCAGTTTTTGTATTCGTCTACCAGTTCGACGTTTTTATATCCGGCCTCGGCTACTTTCTCGAGGCGACGTTCGAATGGAAGATCCCGGAAAATGGTCCAAAGCATTACCGACAACTGAAATGGAATGCTGCCTAGTTGCTGGTTATCTTGCGTGTGCTGAGAATTCTTGTGAGCTATGGCATGTTGCGGAGTCAAAGCAGAGGCTGAGAGCAACGTTCCGGCAAGACTACGAGTAAATTGACGACGATCCATATCTCACCTCAACATGGGGTTGGTGAGCGTGTCCCGAAATAAGAACGGATTCTGACCGAGACTCATCGCACCAGGCAAGTTATAGTGATTCCGCGCCCATCATATTCCCAAACTTGTGCAATGCAGCAAACTCGAATACAAGGAACTCACGAAGGCAGTTTAGTTATAAGGTCTTTGCCGCCGATTCCACCGCCTTCTCAATTACCTCGTGACTCCTTTAATCTTCAGCTCGGTAACCACTCTTCTACGCCCGAACTATTTCATGATTTGTTACATCCTTCGACACAAGCGTTGAATCTCATAGGGGTATTTACGTGAGGTTTGCCATGCGCCGAGTTGAAATTTATTGCACATTCATTCTGCTATTGCTGTCCTCCGAGTTCGTTCTTGGCCAAGTAAACGGACAGGCCACGATTGAGGGAGGATACGCGAGCACCTGGGTCCTGCCTCCAGGAGCATACGCCATTCCCAATGTCCCGCTGGTCACTACGCCCACATACGAGTTCGCCCCTCCCGCACTTCAGGTGGGTGCCTCTAACGCAACGACTGGAAATGTTGCTGGAGCCGCGAACTCGACGTTGAATACGGGAGGATATTCTTCGTATTCGATATTCACTCCATTTATTGTTCCTGGAATCGCATTGTCTTCCCGCAATTCCGAGGCAAACGTCGCGGCTGAAGAGTCGCAGAGTGGATCTCTTGATTTAGGCGCTGCAACGTTTCAGGGCGATTACGGAGCGGCTGAACTAGCAAGCTCTCGATCGCACACTCATGCAGCTAAGACCTACACGAACGACGACCTCAACCAACTCAATCAAAAGAATGGAGAAGTGAAGTTTAATAACAAGAGCGAACACTTGGACTGATTGGCGTAGATATTGAAGTAAGCGAAAGCTTGGCCGTAAGAAAGCACAAGCTAGCGATTCTCGCGTAACGATTCTCACGTAGGGACAGCCGCCCTCGGCTGTCCAATCGAGCTTGCTCGATTACTGCGACAGCGTCTCCCTATTTCATTTCTTCGCTTGATTAATCTTGGTTGATGATCTTTTGTATTGGCCTAAAGACAAGCAGTCAGCGTTGAAGCACGCCCTCTAACGTGTCATAAAACGCGGGATAAGAAATAACTGCCGCGTCTGATTTATCGATTTTGGTTTCGCCTTCGGCCCGCAAAGCAGCGACTGCAAAGGCCATCGCAATGCGGTGATCCCCAAAAGAGTCGATCTCAGCTCCATGTAGTTTTTGATTTCCGGGAATTTTTAAACCGTCTTCGCGCTCTTCTACTTCCGCGCCCATGGCCCGCAGATTCGTGGCAACCGCAGCAATTCGATCCGATTCTTTCACGCGCAATTCGCGAGCATCGCGAATCTCGATTCCCTCTGATGTGTACGGAGCGATAGCCGCCAGCACTGGAACTTCATCGATTACTGCGGCCGTATCGGCTCCAGCGATCGTGAGCGCCTTCAATGTTCGTCCTTCAATCTGAACCGTGCCGATTAATTCTCCATTGGTCTCTTCCAACTGCGTGACGCTGATCCCCACTCCCAACGAGATCAGCAGATCAAGCAATCGTGCACGCGTTGGATTCATCAGCAAAGCAGGTATGCTCAACTGCGATCCGGGAAACAATGCCGCTGCACAAAGAAAAAAGGCCGCGCTGGAAAGATCCCCTGGGATCGCCGCTTCGATGCCATGTAGCTTCTGTCCGCCATTGATCTTCACCGTGTTGCCGTCATGCTTGAGCTCAGCACCGAAAGCTCGCAATGCGACTTCCCCATGATCGCGAGTGCGAATCGATTCTGTAACGCGTGTCTCGCCTTGCGCATACAATCCTGCAAAAAGCAGTGAAGTTTTGACCTGCGCGCTGGCGACCGGCATGGTGTAGTCGATGGCTTTTAAGTTTCCACCAATGATTTGTAGCGGAGGACGTCCACCATCTTGGGATTCGATCTTTGCGCCCATCGCGGACAAGGGAGTAATTATCCTCGCCATTGGACGCTTTGATAATGATTCGTCCCCGATCAACTCACTGCGGAATTCCTGACCAGCCAATATCCCGCTCAGCATGCGTATTGTCGAGCCGGAGTTGCCGCAGTCGAGCGGCGATTTCGGAGCCTGCAAATTCGGCCCACAACCTTGAATAACTACGGAACCGTTATTCCGCTCCCACTGCGCACCTAAACTTCGGACGCAGCCCAAGGTGCTGGCGCAATCCGCTCCCGTAGAGAAGTTCTCCAGTTTGGTGGTGCCTTGCGCGATGGCGCCAAGCATGGCATAACGATGTGAAATGGATTTATCTCCCGGCAGGCGAACCGAACCTCGCAAACCACGGGCAGGGCGAACGACCACACTCGAATCATTGTTCATGAGCTTTAAATATAAAAGAAATTTGTGATTCGTGAGGGCTGGTTTAAGATTCGTGAGTTCGCGGTTTGAAATCCGTTCTAAACGGAGTATCCCAATTCAATCCATCCTCTTTCTCGTGGCCGTGACGTTGCTTTCATCCTTATTCTCACTGGCGCAAGCGCCCTCGCATGGGCTGGGAGCTTCGCAGCCCACCATCCTCTACGGAGCCGCTTACTACAACGAGTACATGCCAGCGGATCTCCAACCCAGCCGCCTGGAAAAAGATGTCGCTCTCATGCAAGCAGCCGGCATCACGGTCGTTCGCATGGGCGAATCCACCTGGAGCCTGTGGGAACCTTCCGATGGCCGTTTCGAATACGCCTGGATGGATCGTGTTGTTGAAGCCATGGGCAAGGCTGGCATCAAGGTCATCATGGGCACGCCGACGTATTCAATACCCACTTGGATGGCAAAAGCTCACCCCGAAATCCTCGCTCGGCCACTCGGTGGCGTATCTGTCGGCTACGGCATGCGGCAGAACATGGATTTTGACAATCCGAAATTCCGCTTCTACGCCGAGCGTGTCATCACTAATTTGGTGAGTCATTACAAAGACAATCCCGCCGTGATCGGCTGGCAGATCGATAACGAGACTGCGTCCTACGGCGCATCGAATGCCGGTGTCTTCGCAGGTTTTGTAGATCATCTCAAACAAAAGTTCGGAACCACAGACGCACTCAATAAGGCATGGTTCCTCAATTACTGGGGTGAAGACGTAAACGACTGGGCCGACATGCCCACGCGAGACAATGCCACCAGCACAAGTTACAAACTCGAATGGACCCGCTGGCAGCAGATCCGCGTAACTAATTATCTATCGTGGCAAGCCGCGCTGGTTCGAAAGTATCGCCGCCCGGACCAATTCGTCACCCAGGATTTCGGCAGCATGATGAAGTCCGATGTCAATGAACCCGCTGTCGCCGCGTGTCTGGACGTAGTGGCAAACAATCCTTATCACGGCACGCAGGACCACCTTGATGGAGCATGGCAGGCTCTTCAGGGTGATTTCTCCCGCTCTCTGAAGCACACAAATTTTCTGATAACGGAGACTAACGCGCAGACTCTCGGCTGGGATTCCGTCGGCCAGTTTCCACCTTACGACGGCCAACTACGCCTGGACGTCTACACCCACGTCTCTAGCGGGGCCAATATGGTTGAGTACTGGCATTGGCACTCCATTCATGCCGGACAGGAAACCTATTGGAAAGGCGTGCTCAGCCACGATCTTGAACCCAATCGTGCGTACGCAGAGGTCACTCGCGTCGCACACGAACTTCAGAAAATCGGCCCCGAGCTGGCCGATATGAAAGTTCAAAATCAGGTTGCCATTCTTTACAGTGTGGACTCTTCCAATGGAATTAGTTTCATGCCCTTTGAGCGCGGGGATAGTCCTGGATGGGTGCCCGGCAAAGCAGCAGGAAGTTACAACGCAATTGTCGCCCAGCTTCACCGCTCCCTCTACTTAGCCAATGTTGGGACGGATTTTGTATTTCCTAACGTCACTGCCGCGGAACTGTCGCAATACAAGCTGCTCATCGTCCCCGCCCTGTACGTTGCAGATGACAATCTTCTGAAGAAAATCTCTGATTATGTGCAAAACGGCGGACACGTCTTGATGACCTTCAAGAGCGGCTTCACAAATGAAAATTCCGCCGTTCGCTGGGAGCGCGCTCCCGGCCCACTGCGGCAAGCTGCGGGTTTTACCTATCAGGAGTTTTCAAATCTGGAGCATCCCCTCGCGCTGAAAGGTGATCCCTTTCACGTTGGCGATGAAGGTAATAAGGTAAGCACCTGGGCCGAGTTCCTACAGCTTGATTCAGCGAAGCCACTTGCTTTCTACGATCATCCTTTCTTTGGCCGCTGGCCTGCGATTACATCGAACCGCTTTGGTTCGGGAACGTTGGTTTATGAAGGCACGGCGGTCTCCGATGAACTTCAGAAGGCAATTGTGCTGAATGCTCTTCGGGAGTCAGGAATCGATAGTCCCGATCAGCAACTTCCAGCCAATGTCCGCCTCAAGCGTGGGATCAATCGAAAGGGGCGCAATCTCTACTACTATCTCAACTATTCCAGCCAACCCGCCACGTTCAATTATTCCTATCCGGCGGGTACTGATTTGCTTACAGGGCTTGCGCGCTCGCAAGGCCAGCAGGTCACGCTTGCCCCTTGGGATCTGATTATCGTGGAAGAGAAAGAGAAATGAAGGAATGAAGAGATATATTGAAAGGGAAACGATGAGCCGAGTCATCGACGCATACCGCAGGCTTCAGTCGCCAGTCACTGCCGGAAGCTACTTCGCTTCACCCTCCATGTACTGAATCGAAGAATTGCCGCAAAATCAGCCCCACTTCCTCCGGCTTTTCCCATGGAGAATAATGCCCTGCTTTTGGAATCACTTTCATTTGGCTACCGGAGATGTTCCCATGCATGAACTCTGTCGCTGCCACGTCTGCAAAGGCGTCCTCTTCTCCTGTCACAATCAGCGTCGGAATATTTATGGTCTTCAGTGTCTCGCCTGAATCCGGGCGCTCTGCCATACCGCGCTGCACCATCGCAACATCTTCGGGAGACATCTTCCGCATCATGCGAAGAGCGCCGTCGACCAGATCTGGACGAGCTGTCCGCGTAGTTTTTCCCAGCAACTTCGGCAACATGCTCTCAAAGAATGGTTCCGTTCCTCGATCGATCACATCGTCCGCCGCTTTGAGGCGAACCGCACGAGCATCGGGCGTATCTGCCTGCGCTTTTGTGTTAAGCAAGGCGAGCGCCGCGACACGGCCGCGAAAACGCCGCCAGAATTCAAAAAGCGCGTACCCTCCAATAGAAACTCCCGCGAAGGCGGCGCGGCCGACTTCGGCATGATCGAGAACACGCGCAATATCTGCAGCGTGTTTGATCATGGTGGCCGGACCATCCCCGATATCCGAGTCGCCATGTCCGCGAAGATCAGGCAATATCAAACGATATCGGGAGGCTAAGGCTTGCGCAGCAGGCAGCCAGAATTCATGGTGAACAGGAAAGGGATGCAGCAGAACTACTGGGGGTCCGCTACCGAGAACAAGGTAGAAAAGTTCCGCGTCATCGCTCTTGATGCGAGGCATGATCGCGATTTAAACACAGAAAGAAGAGGTTGTCGTCCTAAGACTGACGTTCAAAATAAGTTATGGATTCGTAACTTGCTGCCCGGCGGGGGAGGACAACATCAAAGGCTCTTCCGGCATAACAATCCATGCAATCGGATAGGCCAGTAAACCCACACCGGTCATGATTCCCACGATTAACCAAATCAAGCGCATCAACGACACGTCTAAATCGAAATACTCGGCCAGGCCTTTGCAGACCCCTGCAATCTTTCGACCTTCTCGCGGACGAACCAGCCGCTTACGAGCGATCGATGCCCCGATCCGCTTTCCACAATACGCGCATACATTCGCATCGTCCTGGATCACCTTGCCACAATAGTTGCAATACATAGCGTCCTCCCCGTAGTAAAGAATACGCCGAAATCTTTCGAAATGTTCCCAGTCGTTAATCTGTTTTATAAGGATCTTTCATGTATTTGCGAGCCTCTTCCGCCTGCGGGTTATCGCCCCCGGCAGCCATCACTTGCTCATATTTCTTTACCGCTAAATCGCGATTGCGAAGAAGGTCATACATCTGGCCCGCGCTCAAGTTCGCCTTCCGTAGAATTTCGGCATCTGGTTGCGGAACCCCGTTTGCGAGATCATAGGCGGATGCGGCTCCAGCATAATCCTTTTGCTCACGAAGCAAATCCCCCAAGCTCAAAGCGGCTGTTTCATAGTGCAAGCCGGAATAATGCCCCTCTTTCCCTGCCTGCCAAACTTTTCGGTAAACGGTACCTGCACCGGAACTCTTGCCTGCGGCTCGAAGCAAGTTCCCTTCCTCCAAAGCCATGAGCAGGTTGTGAGGATAGGTTGAAATCAGACCTCGCACAATGGGCAAGGCTTCGTCATAACGCCGTTCCCGACGCAGGAAAAGGATAAGCAGAATCTTTGCATCCACACTGGTTTCGCCACTACCGGACGCGCACTCTTTGAGATATTGAATTCCCTTTTCTTTGTTTCCACCTAGTCCTACCACCGAACCAGCAACTTTCAATCCCCAGGGAAGATTGCCAACTACGTAGTTGTGAGCACCCACGATCAGTTTCGCTTGGACATCGTTGGGCGCGAGTTCGAGTACGCGTTCATGATCGTGTCTTGCCCCAACGGCATTCCGTAAAGCCGACAGCCAGGCATGTTCCACGAGTCCTGTATAGGTTGCGAATTGAGCTCTCGTCACCCCTCTGGCATAAAGCGTATCTACATCATTCGGGCTGGAACTCAACCGGTCCTCTTCCAGCTTGAATGCTCGCGCGGCTAAATCTTTAATTTGTTGCCTAACCTTCGGATCAATGGGTTCGTGAGCGGCTTTTACAAAGCTGTCATTCGCGTATTCGCCTGTGTTCAAAACTCCCATGCGGTAAAGCTCCCGGAATAATACGGCAGTAAGTAAATGATTCACTGCGAAGGGATCATCAGGATGCCGCTGTAAAACCTCTCCAAACTGCTGAACGGCCCGGTCGTACTCAAGATTGTAAAAATGATCAAACGCGGACGCGTTAACAGGATCGTCTGGCCGGAAAGAGAGCTTGTCGGCCGGGTGGTTTCCGGGAGAAACGGGTTGAGCTGTGAGCGTAGATTCGCAGCCGAGCAAGGCCAGCAGCAAAAACAAGATAGATGATTTGCGGACGATTACACGCAAGATCAAGCTCAGTGCTACCAAATGAGCCAATGAGTGAAGTCTCTCTTATTCAAAGTGTCGACTCCAGTTTAAATGATGAGTTCCTTTCAGGTAGAACCACAAAGCCCACTTTCATTAGTACATGGTCTTTAGGAACAATATCTATAACGATAGCAGCAACCTACAAGCTATATTTTGCGCGGTAGTGGAGTAATTCTTTCTTGCCAGGGAGGAAATCATTGAGTTTAAGACAGCACAAGTCCCTGAATCTGCAATGTCCGTCTGCCAGAATCAATTGGTTATAAGCTTGCCTATAAATAAGGAAAGGTCATTTTCATGTCAGAAGTAATTCCTGAGGTTCAACACGAGTTTTGGCGTCCGCCAGTGGTCCGCTCACAAGCGGTCGTCCTCACAACGGTTGCCCCTTTGCCTGAGGCCTGTTCCGGATGCAACACCGAGTTTGTTACCGGTTCTCGTTTTTGCTATCACTGCGGAACCGCCCGCAACACGACAGATGTTTCACATGGACGAACTGATTCGCATCCTGCTGGATTCCTGCGAGCTCTGTCATTTCAGAACGTCAAGCAGTCTCTGGGCCTGCCCCTTACTTCCATGATTGCTTTTTTACTTGGCCTTGGGTGCATTCTGGCGGCAACGCTGGTTGGAATGGTCTATACAGTCGAAACTACCTTGGATTTCCAGGCTATCCAGCTTTGGCGGATAGAATGGCTCGCCGGAGCGGTAGCCGCTTTTGTGGCTGGAATTCTGCTAAAAACCAGCACTTCCGAGAAATAGCTCGCCCCGTAATCTCTCCCCCGTAAAACTCCGCAATTAATGTTTTTCAACTGGTTCGGCGCTGCTTCCCCGGCGGATCTCATGCATACGATAATGATGATGTACAGGTCCAACTCCGCGTCCTAACGAATATGCATTCATAATTGCGGCTTGCACATATGCTTTCGCCAATAGAACTGCTTCCGGCAATCCTTTTCCCTGAGCCAAATGACAAGCGATAGCGGTCGAAAAAGCGCATCCCGTACCGTGGGTGGAATTCGATTGTTGCCGTTCTGCCTTGAAAACCTCTTGCTGAACGCCGGACACGCTGGTGAAGCTGAGTAGATCGATCGCCTTGTCTAGATGTCCACCGGTAACCACCACCCCTGCTGCTCCCATTTCGTGTAATTTGGCGGCGGCTAATCGCATCTCGTCAAGATTCGTGACGACCAGTGCGGTCAAAGCCGCAGCTTCGTCCACGTTTGGAGTTATGACGGTTGCCAGTGGTAATAGCCGTTGAATCAAAATGTCCAGTCCAGTTCGATCCAGCAGATCCGCTCCCGACGACGACTTCAAAACCGGATCCAAGACAACGCTCGCCAGCTTGGCATCGCTCAAGAAATCAGCCACTGCATGGGCTGCTTTACCGGAACCTAACATTCCGATGTGGGCCGCCGCGATCTCAAAGTCCGAACTGAGTTCGGCTAGTGTGTCGGCAATGACCTCTGGAACAACCGCACTGACCCGTCGAACGCCTGCCGTGGACTGGACCGTGAGTGCGGTGATGCACGCAATCCCGTAACAGCCATGGGAGGCGATTGTCTTGATGTCGGCCGTAATTCCCGCGCCAGAGCTCGGGTCAAAGCCGGCAATCGTGAGAACTACAGGTGGAGGGGTTCCCGCCATAGTTGCAATCTACCGAAAACGTAGGTACTTGCAAATCCTTTCCGAGGTTATATCGGCAGTCCGTCAAAATATTTTCCTGAAAAAGCCGTCCAGAGTGTCCGCAACTGATTGCTTCTAAAGCAATCAATCACAATTTATTTGTAACTCATTGAAAACATTTGAAGGTAAAAATTTCACCGCCTCGCAATCCATGGTTATTTACTTTTAAGTAAATACGTAAGTCTCTGGTATTACAGCGATATACCGAGTAATACGTAAGATATACAGTAAGTTACGTTGGACATACATAACTATCCAGTTACATTGCTACGGTACATTCGCGATTGACGCGCCTTACCCCGCCCATTAGCATTTCCTAATTGCCGCGAGCCATGACCAAGGAGGCATGCACGCACAGGCGGCTAAACCTAGAAATGCGAGGTGACTGAATGCAAGCACGTATAGCTCACGTTGCAGCGATAGTAGCTCTAGTCGTTGCCGGGGGAGCGGCTCAGGGGCCGACCAAATCAATAACCGCCAACGTCCAACCACAAACTGCCAAACCGATTAACGTCGTTAAGCCCCATATTAAGCCCTATCAGGTAGGCACAGCCTCCTGGTACGGAGACTACTTCGAGGGCAAACAGACGGCCAGCGGCGAACCTTTCAATATGTATGATCTGACCGCAGCTCACCCCACACTACCGCTTGGGACCATGGTCAAAGTAACCAACCTGCGGAACCATAGAGCTGTGGTGGTCAAGATCAACGACCGAGGACCTGTCGTTCCCGGCCGGATCATCGATCTTTCCTATAGCGCTGCGCAAGCCCTGCAATTCAAGAACAAGGGCCTGCAAACGGTACGGCTGGACGTAGTCCATCCCGACACCGTGGCCATGCTTGAACCTGTGGCCTTCCAGCGATAAAACCCCTATACTTTCAAAGATGTACGATCCCCGTGAGCGGTTGATCGTGGCTTTGGATGTTTCGTCCGCAGCCGCCGCCCAAAAGATTGTGGCGGCGGTGGGCGACTCCGCCTTGATTTACAAGGTAGGGATGCAACTTTACACCGCCGAAGGCCCCCAGATCGTTCGGGACCTAATTTCTGCCGGACGCAAAGTCTTTCTTGACCTCAAATACCACGACATCCCAAATACCGTCGGATCAGCCGTCCGCGAAGCCGCCAAACTAGGCGTGCACATGCTGACCGTCCATGCTTCGGGCGGAGCAAAAATGCTGCGTGCGGCGACCGATGCCGCACGCGCAGTGAATCCAGCATTAAACATATTAGCAGTGACCGTCCTGACCAGCATCGACGAAGCCGAACTAAACAGTGTGGGCGTGCACACTCCCGTGCTGGATCAGGTGCTGCGGCTGGGACGATTGGCGCTGGCAGCAGGATGCCAGGGTCTAGTAGCTTCGGCAAAAGAAGCGGCAGAATTGAGAAAACTAGGGAAAGAGTTCCTGATCGTAACCCCGGGAGTGCGTCCAGCGGGGGCCGGCCACGGAGATCAGGCAAGAGTCGTAACCCCGGCCGAAGCAATCCAGGCAGGAGCCAGCCACATAGTAGTTGGAAGGCCAATCACCGGAGCAAAAGATCCCGCAGGCGAAGCAAGAGCAATTTTAGAACAGATGAGCGAAGTGGCGAAATAGAGACGCACCTTGAAACGTTACTTAATCTCTTCTTCGCCGGTAATGTCGTCAACCTCAAAATCCAGAGTCTTCGACACGGACAAATCATATTACTCCCCAGCTTGTTAATTTGTGCTGGGTACCCAATATTTGCGTTCTTTGCAAACGTGGGACGCAAAGCCCCCTCTTCATCCCTCATAAACCCTTGTCATTCGAGCGCCGCACAACGATGAGTCGCAAAGCGGCGAGTACGAGTCGAGAGAACTGCTGGTGCGTCTGAGTAAGAGAATCTTCGCCTTTCAGAGGAGTGCCAACAGGATCGAAAGTATCGCCATGCCCACGTAGGGACAGCCGCCCTCGGCTGTCCGGCCGAGCCATGCTCGGCAGTTCTCGCCATGCTTCTCGGTAGGTGGCCCATTCAAGCCTGGTTTTGCCTTGAATGGGGCAGTTCTATAGCTGGACAAGTCTTCCCGCCGCTCGCTCGATCTGTCGCACTGTCCATTCTGACTCGATCTCGACCCGTCCCTTTAAGCCGGTTGCGTAGTGGCGGAAACTGCTCCACGCCCAATCCTCCATACGTCCGCACAACCCAGCCTGTACGGGATTGCGATGAATGTAGCGTAGCTTCTCAACAAACTGCGAATAATTTCGAATGTTGAAATCGTAGTACCGTTTTTGCAGAAATGCTGCTCCCCACTCAAGCTAAAACCGGGCTTGAATGCATCCTATTTTGTCGTTTCTTGGATGAGAGTTGTTTCACGGTAGGGGCCCTTCGGCTTCGCTCAGGGTACATTGCATTTTTCTTTACTGGAACTGGCTCCATGGTGGTGGTCCTGGGTTCACCGATAGCGGAGATGGGTAAAGGCGAACTCAATTTTTTGCGTTCAGAAGTCAAATTCCAAGGTAGGCGTGAGAAGAAGTGCCAAGAGCGAAGATTCCAGCTTGTGACGTGTACATGCCGGGCATTATATTGGGCGTCATTTTAGCCGATATAACTAAACGCGAACGAGCCGACGGGAGACCTCGTCTAGCGGTAGAGCTACCCCACTCAAACTAAAGCGGGCTTGAATGGGCCACTCAGCCAGCTTAATGCGAACGAGCGCGCTGCTCTGCATTTGCTTTTCGATTGGCCTTGCGTTGCGCCTTCTCGTTTTTCTTTTCTGCCTTACGCCGCGCCTTCGCTGACTTGTTCATCATCTTCTGTTGCGACTTGGCGGCCTTCGCGGACTGGCGCGCATTTTCTGCAACGCTGATGCGTTGCGCATCAGCAGGTATCGACCATGCGAGACTTAATACCACAAGCAAAATCGCGATTCGTTTCAACTGAAATCCTTTTCTTCTTTTCCAGAATAGCCGGAAATTGATTTTACCGTAATTCATTCTCGTCTGATTTATCCTAGAATCGAAATAACAAGGAGACAGACCATGGCAACTCCACTGACCGATGACGTTAAGCAGCTGCTCGACGGCCCCAACTTCGCTCACTTTGCCACTCTTATGGAAGACGGATCACCGCATAGCACGCCGGTCTGGATAGGTCGCGAGGGAGATCGGCTCATCATATGCACGGGCGGGCAGTCGTTGAAGGCGCGCAACACTCGCCGTGACCCTCGAGTGGCAATTTCTCTTGTCGACTTTCGAGATCCTTACATGGAAACGCAAATTCGTGGACGTGTGATCGAGCATCGCCCCGACCCTGAGCTTAAGATCATGGATCCCATTTCCCACAAATACATCGGAAAGCCATTTCCTATGCGTAATTATCCAGACCGCATCGCTCTGATCATCGAAGCCGACAAGGTGCGCTACATGAAGTTGCCATTCGAGCACACGCCGCCTTCCAGGTAAGCTTCGCTCAACCATTCGGTTTCGTTCTTAAGAAATAAAAACCGCTATCCAGGAACAATAGCGGCGGCAAAGTGAAATGGATTCTGATCCTCTAATGATAAGTGCCCAGCCTCTCGCGAAGTTGTAAGCGGGCCCTTCGCAATCTCGCTTTCACTGCGGATTGGTGTAAATCCAAAGCAGCCGCAGTCTGATCTGAGGTGAGTCCTTCTACATCCCGCAGAAAGAAAACCACCCGCAAGCGTGGAGCCAACGTCCGCAATGTCTTCAGTAAGATTTCCCGCAACTCAGAGACCTGGCATGCTTCTTCAGGATTCAAAGCCGAATCTGGAATATCAATCGAAGAAAAGCCTATCTCCAGCAGAGAGTCGTCGAGAATGGGCAGCTCGCTTAAGCTTCGCCGCTTACGGAGTTTCATGCGTGATTCATTTACTCCGATGCGAAATAGCCATGTCCACAAAGTAGACCTCCCTTCAAATTGATCCAACTTTTGGAAAACTTTTAAGAATGTCTCCTGGACAACATCTTCGGCATCTTCGTGGTTCTGTGTGACTTGTTCAGCGACGCGAAGAAGTTTGCGATCATACCGCTTCACCAACTCTTCGAACGCAGCATCTCCAGATTTACTGGCTTGCAACAAGGCCATTTCCTCTTCTATTTTCACTACAGAATTTTTGCTCACGTTGTTATGTAGCTGTATTTTTTATTCGACTAAGCGAGTTTTGCGTTGAGGTTGAGCCTTCGAAAGATTGTTGAAAACTACTTTGCTCCCTGGCTCTGGATTAAAGAGAGGATCGACGCGGCATTCGGACTGCCTAATCCAGTGCACGCACTCCAACCTGCTGCCGCACTAAATGCGCCATTATCGCCCGACGTTATGTTGTGCAAAGTTGCGGGATTGGCATATAACAGCCACGTAAGATTGCCAACTGGCTTCCCTAACAATTGATTAATGAGCAAGACAAATCCACCCCAGAGTGGAGCCACCGCGCTGGTACCACCCATCACCCAGCCTTGGCCATCAACATAGACGTTGTAACCGGTACTGGGATCGGCATCTCCTGCCACGTCAGGCACGCCACGTCCGATAAGGTTTCCTGTATTCTTCGAAGCCGGCACATTGGAATTGGACTGGTAGTCTGGTTTAGCAAAAAAATCGCTGACGCCGCCACCTGTTGCTCCCCCATTGGGTGCTTCGTTCCAGACGACTTCATCGGCGATCTTATTATTTGCCGCTGTCAGTTTCGTACCACCGCAGGCAAGAACATACGGACTGGATGCGGGAAAGTCGACGTGCTGCAAGCCATCCGTAATACCATCGGTTGAGCCATTGTCACCAGAGGCAGCACAAACCGTTATTCCAAGCAGTGCAGCGTCTTCAAAGAGCGAGTTGTATTGGGTAAGCGACTGCTGACTCCACAGCGATTCCGATCCACCCCAACTGATGGATACAACAGAGGGCTTGTATTGCGGGTCGTGGATGGCAGTTGCGATCGCGTCATAAAAACCTTTATCGGAGTTAGAAGCGAAATATACAACGATCGTTGATTTCGGAGCAATTGCTCCGGCTACTTCGATATCCAGCATTACTTCACCATCTGGACTGTTGGCATCACCGGCTGGGCTGTTTTGGCCCCCATCCACGGACACGGCAACAATTTTCGGAGTCGCAATATTCAAAATATTTTTGAAATAGAAATCGAGGTCGAGAGGTTTATAGCCGCCTCCCAATTCAATGATGGCAATGCATTGGCCAGTTCCATCCGCATTTTGCGGGAAGTCATACAGTTGTCCGAGTTGCACCGGTGTAAAAGTGCCATCTGGTAGCTGTGTGCGCGTGTGCAATTTATTGGGTGCTTGTTGAGTACGAAAATGCGGATGAGCCTGAGGACGGTTATCAAGTCCTAAAACAGCTTTCACGATGCCGGCGAGTTCGTTCGGAATATAAACTGGGCCGGTGCGTCCGCGATAAGACCTGTTGGCGTGTACGTATTGCAACAGCTCGACATGAAATGCTTTGTTAAAATTGGCGACGCTGCCGGTTAGCTCCACGGAACGCTTTAAAAGACTTGTCCGAACGATTGTCAAACCATAGGCGTGCGCAAATTGCTCAACTTTCGCGACATCTTCCTGGAGCGCTCCACGCGTAGTTAGAAAATCTTCGCGGGTAAGGTGTTTCCGTTCTCTTGGATGCTGTCTCAGTAACTCTCCGATTTTAGTATTGGCGGCAGCAAAGGTTCCCCTGTTTCGCATCCTGCTTTCAGTTTCATTCCTCGACCGCAGCAGCAAGGTGACGTTCAGCGTCTCTTCTGCATTGGTTGCACCGATTGCTCTGGCACCTGCAAGCGGCGCCCGTTCACTACCACTTAGAAATGTGTGTTCCCTGTAATTGGCCATGTATTCCTTTCAACTGCTGATTGGGGATGTAAAGTGTTCGCCGCTGTTTGAGTATTGAACTGGATATAGGACGGGAACGGCTTCTCCGGAAATGCTCAGTCGCGGTATGACGAAAGCCGATTCTTTAGTGAGTTGCAGTGCAGGGGCCCGTTAATTCGGAGCCGCGCAGAATGGAGTTAGTGGAACCAGGTTCCATTTGCAAGGCCCGGTGCAGATTCGCCTCCGCTTTTTCAGGATCGCCGGAGACGCAGTAAACATTCGCTAAATCGACATAAGCCCGGGCAACATTCGGATTAATTGTGATCGACTTCTCCAAGGCTTCTACCGCGCTGGGATATTGCTTGGTTTTGTAGAGCGCGTAGCCTTTTAATTCCCACAGATCCGCATTATTAGGATTAAGTGTGAGTGCTTTCCCGTAAAGACCGGAGGAAATGTCATACGCACTGCCGTGTTCAGACTGAGCGGCATCCGCGAGCCACTCTACTGACTGTTGCGCATTCTGAAGTTGCTTTTGTTTTTCGAGAAGCTGTCTTTCGGTTTGTGCGGAGCGCTCAAATATTCCCGGGGCAGAGATTGCAGTCCAAAACATGAGAATGATCGCTATTACGACTAAAACCAGATGAATGCCTATCCAGGGTTTTGGGTCCGCGAGTCTCGATTGTGCAATATGGAAACTGGCTTTGAGGTTAAGGGCGGTTTGGATCACAAGATACAGCACGAGCCCTAAGCCAACCAGTCCTGCGCCGGCTCCCACACTGCTAATTGCACCAAGCAGCTGTGGCGTAACCACTCCGCGCATGACAAGCAGCATCGTCCCCAATACAAGAATCAAAAGGCACAAAGAAGCCGTGAATGAGACTAAGAGCACGGCATAGTCGCGTGGTGTCCAGGTTGGGAGCATTTGTTATTCGAAGTTAGGTGTGCGTTCTGGTGAGGGTTCAATATTCAGGAGCCGCATCGGCATAACTTTGAAGCGCAGCCCGCAGGCGCTCCGGAACTGGCTCGGGCAGCGTGTGGTTTTCTTTTCTGCGCATGCAAGCGACGCGTTGTTTCCCGCGAGCGACCAGTTCCCCGCCGCCGGCATTACTGCGTAGGTATTCGAATCTCATTGAGATGGAGTGCTGGGTCAGATCTTCAATAAACATGCGCACGATCACCTGGTCAAAAGCCCAGAGTTCAGCAAAGTAGTCGCAACTACAATGTGCCGTAACCAGACAGAGATCTTTGGATAACTCCGCTAACAGTTCCGGTGTGTGTTCCCGTAAAAATGCCTCCCGACAACGTCCCTGCCATCGCAGGTAATTCACGTAATAAACATTGCCTACGAGGTTGGTTTCCTCGAACGTAACGATGTGAGTGTATTCATAAGGACGCGACATGACTAACGCACAAAACCAGGTTGAGCAGTCACCGCACTCATTTCGTTCTCGACCGAGGAGTTTGATAACGCAATTGCCATTGCCAGCCGATGTTTGTATCCCCGCACTTTTGCGACAAACGAAACCACGTTCCATGCCCCAGCCGAAATGCGCATCCAGCCATCTTTTTCGACCGAACTGAGAATCAGTGGAATGCCATGTGAGGCGCCGGCTTTCTTCAATGACTCGAGAACCGTCCACACGCGAGTCGCCGCCGCATCGACGTCTTCTTTGGTCTCGATGGATAAGCGGGCCGCTAACCCGAAACTACTTTCGCCGAGCAGATCTTTCCAGAGCGAAGGGGCTCTGGACTTTACGGATTCGATGTCGCATCCTGCGGGCAGCCGACTGGTAATGGCGATAGACAATCCTGCAGAATGAGCAACTGAGACTCCGGTACCATTCACTTTAGGTTTTCCGTCGGCGCGTCGCAAAACAATTTCATTCTCCGATAACATGCGGTTGATGATGGTTTCACTATGCGCGTTACTTCTATCTCCACGCTCGATTGCGACCGTAACTCCACTGTCCGGCATCCACTCATGCAAACGCCGCTCAAGATAAGGAGCAAGCAAAGCTTCCGGCCAAACGTCTGGAGATGGCAGTGATTCCACACTTTGGAGATGCAGCCCCTGCCAACTCTCACGGATTGTTCCGTCGTCAGCTCGTAGCTCCAGGTCATAAACGAAGCTGTTTTGCGCTCGCACACGTTCGACTGCAAAGAGGGTAATTGGGCCTACAGCAGCATCGGTTTTATGAATGACGATGCGATCCACACCGACGGGCAGAACACGCTTATGCGGAATACAGGCTTGAATAGCATGGATGGCGGCGTCACGAACTCCGGGATGGCCAAGAACAAATACCTTAGGCAGATACCGGGCAAACCAGGTTTCTGGTTCCGCTGGGATGAGTTCTGCCACGCAACTACTTGCAGAAAGATGAATATAGCGGCGCAGGCACTGAAAACGTGGGCCATGAAACAAGAGCGAGCCGTAAAGATCCTGTACCGGATTTATATCTAAGCTGCGTTGATGAGGCAATGTATCGCTGATAGCGGGCACACTGTTGTTACCGCCTAAGAAACAGATGGCCCGAAAATGGTTGACCGAAAAGTTTGTGCTATCGGTACGTAAGGCAACTTCGATTTCTCCGGGCGCGCGCGTCAGTGCGGCAGCCCGCACCGTTGTGCCATTGGCACCAATTACAATGGGCCGCGGAAATTCAATATTCGCAAATGTTGGATGAACTTCACTTTCGGCTAATGCCATCGCCGTTTGTGCCATTTGTTCTAATCCCATTACGGCGGGAAGAACGTGCTCACGATGCAGTATGTGATCCTCTAAATAAGGATCTGTTTCTGTCGCCAATTTGGCTTCGACTACGAGTTCTACGCATGGGTAATAGACGCGGGATTTTTCGAGAAAACGCAGGAATGGGAGCGGTGGTCTCTCCATTTGTAATGTTGGAGGGTTTCCGAACCGGCTGGTAGCGATGACGGCTACTCTGGGCAATCGGTTGCGAAGTAATTGCAGAAAAAATTTAGCGCCTTCCTCTGGAGGAATTAACGAGATTCCCTGGTTTCTCAAGGTAGCAACGTTTGCAACCTGCGCGCCCATACCGATGCCAGCCCATGCCGACCATTCAATTGCCAGGCACCGGCAATGAGGATGTTGGACCTGCCATTCCTCTGTTAGTTCTGTCATCCATTCATTGGCGAGCGCGTAGTCTGCCTCGCCTTGAAATCCAGTGCGCGCTATCAGAGAGCCAAATGTAATCAAAAGATGCAAGCGGTTGGGATCAATGATTGAAAGCAGGTTGCGCAGACCATCGACTTTCGGGGCCAGAGTACGATTGCAAGCTTCCATGCTGAGGGCGCTAATCGCTTGCGGAGTATTGTTGCCAGCCGCATGCAAAAGCGCGGTGATAGGGCCTAAGGCAGCTTCTCCCTCTTCAATGGCCCTCTTTGTAGATTGACGGTCCGTGACATCGCCAGAAACATAGTAGAAGTTGACTCCTGCTGCGTGAAATCTTTTCAGGTTAGTTTGCAAGGCGGGGTCGCGAGCTGGATCTGATCTTCCCATTAACAAAACGCGCACACCTGTTGCCTGCGCCAAGCTGAGCGCGCATTCAGGCGTAATTCCCTTCCCGCCCCCGGTAATGAGCAACACATCTTTGTCGGTCAGTGGAATATTTTCTGCATCCGCTGTGAGCGGCAGAGCGCGTAAAACAGGCTGCCATCGCTTTCCATCTTTGTCGTAATGGACTTCGCTATGACCGTCAGCTGCGAGAGCTTCTCGCAATATCCATTCGCTTGCCTGTGGATGCTTGAAGGGGAGACTCACTACGCACGTCGTGATGCGAGGCACTTCAAGATGAAGGGAGCGGAGAAAGGCGCCTCCCACTTTTCCAGCTTGCACCAGTATTAAACGAGACGGAGCGTCGTTTTGTAGAGCAAGCTTTTCACCTTCTAGTAGCAACTTGGGCAGAGAATCGTCGGGATACTCAGGCAGACAGACGATAACACCACTTCCCGCCTTTTGCTTTGGAATAACAGTACGCAATGTATCCGCTAGCTGATGCCTCGAAGGGCTCAGCACGGTCCAAGAGCCAACAGTATGGTTGCTACGGAATTGTGGAAGTGGCCTCTCAACTAGATTCACAATGAAGGCTCGCAGCCAGGCATCTATTCCGGGAGGGTCTGCAGGTTCAGCCGATTTTTTAGTTTGCGTAGATTGTTGCAGGGCGCGAGCAATTTCCGCCACGTTGGCATTAGCATAGTCAGTAACATCGACGGGAGCAGCCATTCCTAGTGCTTTTGCAGCCTCGACAACGATTTGTCCCACCGCAATGGAATTCAGATGGAGATCTTTCAGCAGATGATGATGATCTTGAATAGCCGTTTCGGGCAGTTCCGCGCGCTGCGCTACCAAAGCTCTTACTATTTCCAGCGGACTCTGTTTTTCCAATAGGGACGCTCCTGGCAAAACTTGTTCAACAGCGACCGTTGGTTTGTTTTCGCCCGGCTCAAGCGGAAGAGGCGCCTGCTCACATGGATTGGAGATGAATTTCGGTTGCCAATTGAGATCGAATGGACGCACAAAACGATGATCGACAAGGGAAT
>Ga0070741_10003976_pt1 | contig 35329 bp, 32 predicted proteins | sample Coa_R1_4_FD_66440 | JGI IMG/M metagenome (GOLD analysis project Ga0070741, IMG submission 66440) | Surface soil microbial communities from Centralia Pennsylvania, which are recovering from an underground coalmine fire - Coalmine... | ecosystem: Environmental > Terrestrial > Soil > Unclassified ... | reverse complement strand
GAAGTTCACCCGCCTGACCACCAATACCAAAGACTTTCAAGACATTCCAAATCTGCGCCTGATGTCCGTGAAAATTTCATCGCCGTCGAGCGCCTCGCGAAAAAGTAACGGGAAGGGACAGGATGACAGGATGAAAAAGCAACGCCTCCATCCTGTCATCCTGTCCTTTCCCGGCTGCGCAGGCGGTGCAGCTTGTCCGGGAAAATACGGAGCTTATCTCGCTCCAATCTCCGAAAACTTCCGGATGGCATAGTGGCTGGTTTTGTGCCACTCTTACCGCCTGCGGCTGACGGCGGATTCGTGTCAGTTCTTTTAAGCGGCAAATGGCACCGGGTGGATCTGGTGGTGTGGTTCGGCGCAATGGCCGAAATGCGATAATTTGAGTGCTTGCGGTCACTCGGTTCTGAAGAAGTTGTGTTCATTCGTGATGGGTCTATGACTGGAATTCTGTGTCGGCCACGCACCCTGTTCCTTGCCCTGGCGCTCATTTTTTCCGTACCGGAAAAAAGCTTCAGCGGGCCGCTCCAACGGGTGCCAAACACGACCCTGTCCATGCCGGCCGCCCCGCCGACCTTCGGTTTTACCTGGACCAACGCCCTGGGCTCTTTGACTTTCTCCAATCCGGTCTGCATTGCGAGCCCGCCGGGTGAAACCAACCGCTTGTTCGTCATCGAAAAGGCGGGGCGCGTCATTGTCATCACGAACCTTGCCAGCCCCACGCGCACGGTCTTCATGGACATCACTCCCCAGGTGACCACCGCCCCGGCCTTCAGCGACGAACGGGGCCTGCTCGGCCTCGAATTTCATCCGGGCTTTGCCACGAACGGGTATTTTTTTCTGTGGTACACCGGGCCGGCGGTTACCGGCTCGAACAGCGGCATGCATGATATTCTGGCCCGCTTCCAGGTTTCGGCGGCCAACACAAACCAGGGCAATACCAACTCGCGGGTCGTGTTGTTTGCCCAATACGACCGGGAGGTTAATCATAATGCGGGCGACCTCCATTTCGGCCCGGACGGATACCTCTATGTCTCGCTCGGCGACGAAGGCGGCGGCGACGGCATTCTCACGAGTGGCGCTCCCAGCGGAAATCCGCAGCGAATCGACAACAACTTTTTTTCCGGGATACTGCGCATCGATGTGGACAAGCGCCCGGGCAATCTGCTCCCAAACCACCACGTTGGCCTGTTGGGCCAGACGAATTACTTGGTGCCGGCGGACAACCCTTTTGTCGGCGTCACCAGCTTCAACGGATTGACCGTCAACTCGAACAATGTGCGCACCGAGTTCTGGGCGGTCGGCTTGCGCAATCCTTGGCGTTATTCCTTCGATATCGATGGCACGCTCTATTGCGGCGATGTCGGCCAGGAGGACCGCGAGGAAATCGACCTGATCGTCAAAGGCGGGAACTACGGCTGGAATTATTGGGAAGGTTTTTTGCAGCGGACAAACAACGCGCAAATTCCCCCCGGCTTCGTGCACAGCCCGCCCCTGATGGATTACCAGCGCACCACCGTCTATACGGCCATCATCGGCGGCCGGGTTTACCGCGGCCAGCGGTTTTCGCAGCTTTACGGCTCCTACATCTATGCGGACTCGGAAAGCGGAAACATTTGGTCGCTGAGATACGCCGGCACGAACGTGACCCAAAATACGCTGCTCTTCACCTCGGACCTCAACACTCAGCAGCGCTCCGGCATCTCGACCTTCGGGGTGGACCCGAGCAACAATGACCTCCTTTACGCCACCGAGCATAACGGACCCGACGGAACCGTGCGGCGGTTCGTTTACAACTCCACCACCAACGGCTCGCCGATTCCAACACTCCTTTCCGGCACAGGCGTGTTTACAAACCTGACCACGCTGGCCGTCGCCCCGGGCATTGTGCCATATGATATCAACGTTCCCTTCTGGTCGGACAACGCGATCAAGACCCGCTGGTTCTCGGTGCCGAAGACAAACTTGAACATTGGGTTCGACCCGGCCAACAACTGGTCGTTCCCCACCGGCACCGTATGGATCAAACATTTCGGGCTGCAATTGACCAATGGCGATCCCAATTCGATCATCCGATTGGAAACGCGATTGATCGTGAAGAATTCCAATGGGGTGTACGGCGTAAGCTATCGCTGGGGCGGTTCCACCAATGACGCCGCGCTCGTGCCGGAAGGCGGGACCAATGAAACCTTCGTGATCAACGATGGCGGCGGCATCCTGCGCACGCAGGTCTGGCATTATCCCAGCCGGGTGGAATGCCTGCAATGTCATACCACGGCCGGAGGCTATGGCCTGGGCTTCACCACCGCCCAGCTTAACAAGGATTTCAATTACAACGGCGTGATCACAAACCAGATCATTGCCTTGAGCCAGGCCGGATATCTCAATACCAACGTCACGAATGTGCACACCTTGCGCGCCCTCGCGCCGTTGACCAATACCGCCGTGAGCCTCGAATACCGGATCCGTTCCTACCTCGCCGCGAACTGTGTCCAGTGCCATCAACCCGGCGGCCTGGCCGGGGCCAACTGGGACGGGCGGATCAACACAGTCACTGAAAATGCCGGTCTTGTGAACGGCTCGCTCGTCAGTAACCAGGGCAACACCAACAACGCGGTGCTCGTGCCCGGCTCGCTTGCCACTTCCATGATGCTGACCCGGATTTCCTCACCCGGAAACCTCCGCATGCCACCGCTGGATTCCACCGTGCTCGACACCAATGCGATCAACGTGCTGAGCGCCTGGATTACCAACGATTTGCCCCAGTATCAAACGTTTGCCCAGTGGCAAGTGGCGAACTTCAAGGCCACCAACGCAGTTGGCGCCGGGCCGGCCGCCGACCCGGACGGCGACGGCGCGAGCAATTACCTCGAGTATCTCACCGGCACCAATCCCAACCTGCCAGCGGACTTCTGGTCGATTGGCATCCAGCGCTCGAACAACGTTACCCAGATTGTTTTTCCGCAAATTGCCAACCGCGGTTTTGAAGTGGAAGCGACCACGAACATGAACCCCTCCTCCTGGGCTCCGCTCAATGTGCCCGGCAATGATCCGTTCTTTTCAGTTTCCAACCGCGTTGGAGTTGTGAATGACCCGGCGGCGGGCACGAATAAATACTACCGCGTCCGTGTGTTTCAACCGTAACAGTACTGAAAATACGCGGCTTAAATCCGGGTTGTTGCCGCCAGCGGAATCTGGTAATTTTTTGAGCAACTGGATCGTTATGTTTGGCGAATAATCGATGATGAACGCGCTCCAACCCACGCCCATCGCAAGTGAACCGGTTGCCCCGCAACCGGCGTCGCCTGCTCGAAGCCGCGCTCGCCGCCAGCTCAAGCTGCTGTTGTTCGTGCTCGTCTGGTCCGGCCTCAGTTATTTTTTTATAACGCATTTCGTGCTGATGGCAGTCGAGATCAAGGGCGCCAGCATGAGCCCCACCCTTCGCGACGGTGAACGCTACCTGTTGTATCGTTGCACCTATCTGGTGCGTCCGCCGCGCCAGGGCGAAATCGTGGTGCTCGAAGATCCTGAAGACCACGGCCTCTCGATCAAGCGGATCGTTGGCCTGCCGGACGAGCTGGTTGAGTTGCGAACCGACGGGCTTTACATCAACAACACGAAAGTTTCCGAACCTTATCTCCTCTCGAAATACACCCTGCGCCCCCATTACCATCCCTCGGAGGCGATTCGTTTGTCCAAGGACCAATACTTCGTTCTCGGTGACAACCGCAACCGCAGCGCGGACAGCCGGTCTTACGGACCGGTTTCCCGTCACCAAATTCTGGGCGTGATCGACAAGTGAGCCTGAAGCTTTTTCTTCTCCGGCATGGGCAGACGCCGTTCAGCCGCGACAACGCTTTTTGCGGCGCGGGACTTGATCCCGAGCTGACTCCGGATGGCCTTGAGATGGCCCGGGCGTTCGCCAATGCTTATCGCGCGACACCTTGGAGCGCCATCTACGCCAGTCCGCTCCGCCGCACGATGGCCACGGCCCAGCCGCTTTGCGACGCCTTGTCGATGACCATGGAAGTGCGCGACGACCTCAAAGAGATCCAATACGGCAAATGGGAAGGCCAAACCATCGAAACCGTCAGCCGGGATTTTCATGATGATTACATCCGCTGGTCGGCTGATCCGGCCTGGAACGCGCCCACCGGCGGCGAACCGGCCGTGGCCATCGCACGCCGCACGCTGCGGGTGAGTGAGGAAATCAGGCAGCGCTTCAGCACCGGAAATGTGCTTGCGGTTTCGCACAAAGCCACGATCCGCATTCTGCTCTGCAGCCTGCTCGGGATCGATGTCGGCCGGTTCCGCTATCGGCTGTCCTGTCCGGTTGGTTCGGTAAGCATGGTGGAATTCACCTCCGAAGGCCCCCTGCTCCATCTCCTGGCCGACCGGGCCCACCTGGACCAGAAGCTCAGGTCCTTGCCGGGGACGTAATTCGACAACCGCAAAGTCCATGACCATCCATGATTTCGACGTCAAAGACATCGACGGAAGCGACATTTCGCTGTCGATCTATCGAGGAAAGGTCCTCCTCATTGTCAATGTAGCCAGCCGTTGCGGCTTTACGCCTCAGTATGATGGCCTGGAGAAACTCTACGAGGATTACCGGGATCAGGGCTTCTTCGTGCTGGGTTTCCCGTGCGATCAATTCGGCGGACAGGAGCCGGGCGGTGAGGCCGAAATCAAGGCCTTCTGCGAAACCAACCATCAGGTGTCCTTTCCGTTGTTCGCAAAAATTGCCGTGAACGGGCCAAAAGCTGACCGGCTGTATCAGTTCCTCACCGCGGCGAAGCCGGGAATTCTGGGCACCCGTAAAATCAAATGGAACTTTACGAAATTTCTGGTGGATCGGGAAGGCCGTCCCGTCAAGCGGTATGCGCCGAACATTAAACCGGAGAAGATTACGCAGGACATTCAGCGCGTTTTATCGAATAATTTTCCCGCCTGAACGTCCACTCACTACCTTATGTCCGCAAAAAAGATCCTAGTCGCTTGCGCAATCGTGTTGGTTGGGCTGATTTACTATTATCTTTACCACGACTCTTTTGCAAAGCGGAACATTCCCATCCAGGTCATGTTCCGGCCCCGGATTGATCCGCGCATGCGGCGGATGGCTGCGCCGGCGACTGGACCGGAGGATGACAACATCGTTTTTGGCTTAAGCCGGGATTTCAAGCTGACCTCGGTCGAAGTCGTTTCCCTGGACGACCTCCGCACCAATAAATATGCGCACGCCGTCTGGCATTTGGTGTCGGATTCGAATTCGGTTCCGACCACCACCTTCGCCTATGGCGGCAAGATCCGCGGCATGCATCCCGAAGTCAAAGGCCTTGCGGCCGACCCGCTCTTGCCGAATGCGAGCTATCGCATTACGATTAAAGCGGGCGCCGAGAAGGGTGAACACGACTTTAAGACCCCGCCCGAACTCACCGCCGGCCAGTAAGCGTCCAGCCTGACAGGGCGCGCTGCCATCGGTGCGAACGGAGTGGCGTGCTCAACCGAGACAGGCGTTAAGTGCCGGTGTTGCCAATGGAGAAAAGCTTTGAAATGGGCTTGATCTTTGAGCAGGCCAGCCGCATATATAAAATCCTAACGAAACAGAACTATGGCTGATATTGCGAATCGATACGGAGAGAACGTTCCAGGAAAATTTTACGTGGACAACCAGTGCATCGACTGCGACCTGTGCCGCGAAACCGCGCCGGACAATTTTACCCGCAGTGATGATGGCGGTTATTCCTACGTTTATAAGCAGCCGGCTACTCCGGAAGAAGAAGCGCGCTGCAAGGAAGCCATGGAAGGCTGCCCGGTCGAAGCCATCGGCAACAACGGCGACGGCGCATAGGCCGCACTCTGTTTTCTTCAGCCCGCCGACGATGGATCGGCGGGCTTTTTGTTTTGACCCGCCCCGGCTGCGGCTGCGGCAAACACCAGGCTCTCAGGACGACGCCTTAATCAGATTTCGCCGCAGTAGTTCCAAAGCTTGCTGACAGGTGACTTGTTTAAACGTGGGCCGATCATAGCGGTTCACGGGGTTCAAAACGAATGTATGGCGCGAGGTTGCCAGGGCAATGAAGACCGTGCCAACCGGTTTGGCGTCGCTGCCTCCGCTCGGGCCGGCGATGCCCGTAATGGCGATGGCATAGTCGGCACCCAGGCGGTTGCGTGCGCCTTCGGCCATTTCCCGGGCTGTGGCTCCACTGACTGCGCCGTGCTGCGCCAGCGTTTCGGGGCGAACCCCCAACAGCGTCTGCTTCGCTTCGTTGCTATAAGTCACCAAACCGCCCAAAAATATCGCCGAGGCCCCAGGAACGTCCGTTATGGAATTGGCAACGTATCCACCGGTGCACGATTCCGCGAGCGCGAGGGTTTCCTTGCGTTCTGTCAGCAGGCGGACAACCGTGGCGTTTAGCTGGTCGTCCTGAACGCCGAAGACATGAGATCCCAGGCGTTCGCGGACGAGAGCCTCGGCTTCGGCGGCCAGCTTCTCCGCGCCGGAACCGCGCGCGACCAGGCGCACATCCACTTCCCCATAGTGCGCGCAGTACCCCAACTCAAGGCCCACGGCAGTGAGGGGTTGAAGCACGGTTGCAATTCTCTCCTCAACGACAGATTCACCCATCCCGGTGGTGCGAATGGTGCGGCAGACAAACGCGCCATCGAGCGGCGATTCCTTGCGCAGCAACGGCAGCACCTGGTCGGTGAACATGGGCCGCAATTCCCGCGGTGGACCAGGCAGCATGACAAGCCAGGTCTTTTTTCCGTCCGCGCGAAACGGATTCGGGTTGACCTCCATCGCCAACCCCGGCGCGGTGCCATGCCGATTCGGCAGCACCAGGGCGCCGTCCGGCACCTGGGCCTGAACCTGCGTGTGCGCCGGCATGGGGCGCCCGCGTTCGGCAAAAAAATCTTCCAACCGCTTCAGAATGGCGGCATCCACGCGCAAGTTGCGGCCAAGCAACCCGGCGATGAGGTCGCGCGTCAGGTCATCGGAGGTTGGCCCCAGTCCCCCGGTCACGATTATAAAATCCGCGCGGGCCAGTGCCTCCCGAACCGTTTGCTGAATGTCCGTGGCGGTATCGGGAACGGCGACCTGGCGGGTCACAGTGTAACCGGCATCCGCGAGCCGGCGGCAGAGCCATTGTTGGTGGGTATTGAGGACAAACCCAAGCATCAGCTCGCTGCCGGTGTTAATGATTTCGATATTCGCGCTCAATCAGGTAATAATAGTGAATCCAGTGCCGCGGCTTGTAAAGGGCGGGCCGCATCAGCCACCGGACCTGCCTTTCTCCCCCCGCTTTGCCATAAGCTTTGTCGCTCTGGCACCTCGACAAAATGAGAGGCAAAGGTTTACCGGATGTTAAGGATCGTCGGAAACGGCTGGGATCGCTGCAACGTAACCCTTGAAATTCGCCCCAAACGCTGCTTAGTTAGAACTATGTCAGTTGCCGCCAAATGTGCCGCGAAGGAAAGATTCATGAATTTCCTGGCGCACAAGAATCTGCGCATTACCTCCCAACGGCAGGCAATCGTGGATACCGTGTTCGGCACGGACAAGCATTTTACGGCCGAGCAACTCCTGGAGTGGTCGCGGCAACGGGACAAATCGGTTTCGCGCGCCACCGTGTATCGCACGCTGCCGCTGCTGACCGAAAGCGGGCTCGTGCGGGAGATGGACTTTGGCAAGGATTACAAGTTTTACGACCCCAATTACGCCGAGCATCCCAATCACAATCACATTATCTGCACCGATTGCGAAAAGATCGTGGAATTCGAGAGTGACAAAATCGAAAAGCTCGAGAACGAAATCACCCGCCAGCTCGGGTTCTCCATCAAGAGTCAGCGCCTCCAGATCACCGGCACGTGCGAGGAATTGAAGAAACTGGGCGCCTGCAAAAAGAAAAGCGGGTGTTAGGTCCTGCTGCCCGCCACGATTCTGTCCCGGCCCCCATCCTTCACTGCGCCAGCGCGTCAAACGCTTCCCGCAGCTTCTTCCCTTTGGCTGGATTGACCATGTGGATGTAGGAGATCATCCCGCCCACTTTGGCTTCGAAATTAGCTTCCTGTTTGCGGTTTTGCGCAGCCAGGCCTTCCTTTTTCGCGCGATGCAGGATGGCGCGCATGCGCCGCACAGTTTTGCGCGGAACGTTGGGCCGTTGGTTCACCACAATGCCCGTCACGACCTGCGCCATGCTGGGCCGCTGCACGCGGGTCTTGGTTTCGTTGACCGCGAAATGCTCGTCCTCGGCGATGTGCCGGACGCGCGCGAGCAGGTAGCCGGCCATTTTGGTCAACTCGGCCGTGCCGGAAAAGGTCAGGTCATCCGCATAGCGCGTGTAAGTGAACCCGAGTTTTTGCGATATTCCCCGCAGACGGGCGTCGAATTTGCGCGTCACGAGGTTGCTCAGCGCGGGGCTGGTGCAGGCGCCTTGCGGCAGCGCGCGGGGGCCGGTTGCCACATGGTATGCGCGCTTGTCGTAGTAAACCTGCCGGCGCGGGCACTCGGTGCAGAGCAGCGCGAGGATCGTGCTTACACACGGCGAATAACCCAATGATTGAAAAATTCCTTTCACGCGCGGGAAGGTGACCGTTGGGAAAAAGTCCTTCAAATCCACATTGACCACCACGCCGCGGCCGACGTGCGGAACGGCATTGGTCATCGTGCTGCGCCCGGGCACAAAACCATGGGCGGATTCCCCGACCGGAATCTTTTCGAGAATGTTCGCCAGGATCCATTGCTGGCATTGGGCGAGGTTATGATGCGGCGCGGAAAGTTCACGCGTGCCGCCGCTTTTTTTTGCAATCGAGAAACGGACGTAATGCGTCACCAGCGCCGCCTCGGAATGGAAGGCGAGCCAGCGCAGGCGCGGGATGTTCACGCCAAGCGCCTGGGCAACGTCCGTCGGTGACGCCAGCACGGGCAATTGCAATCGCTGCAACTGCTCCACGTTCGCCCGGCGATCCGCCAACCCGCCCGACACACCGCGCCCGAGAAACACGATGTCCGTGAGTTTCCGGCGCGCGACGTCCTCAGCCCATTTCTTTTTGCGTGCCGCAGCCTCGGCTTTCTTTTGCTGCTTGAGCGCCTCGCGTTCCTCCTTCGCCTGTTCGACGGCCTTGTCGGCAACATCCCCCGCCACATCCAAATCCGAACGCAATTCGGCCATTTGGTCGCCTACCTGATGAATTTCAACCAACTGCTCCGGCGTCAGCAAGCCCTGGCCCACCATGGCGCGGTCGATCAGCGCCGTGCGCGTATCGCTCACCGGCGGGATGACGTCCCGACGGCCAAACCAGCGGTTAAAAAGCAACGTGCCACCCGTCAACCTGGCCCGCAGTTTGACCTGGCCGCTGGTGAGCGGCGTGAATTGCGAGGCATCCAAATTCAATTTGCGCGGCGCGGGCGGAGCCGGCTTGCCGGCAGCGCGCTGCGGTACCACAACCGGTGGAGCGGGCCTGCCAGGGATTAACGGCGGCTTTGCCGATGGCCGGCCGAAGAGCGTTCGAAAGATGTCACCAAAAAGACCCATGCTATATGGTCGAGTGTTGCCAGATAAACTAAAGGAGAGGCGGCCAGTCTCCTGACTTCTTGCTCAGGACCAAGGTCGTTCACCAAGGCACCCCACGCTACTAGTGTGGTGCAGTGCCTCGGCTCGTCTTGGTCCCCACACTAGTAGCGTGGGGTGCCAAACGAACAACGGCCTTGGGGACGCATGGTCAGGCTTCGTCAACCGCGGCGGAACACCGCAGCATGGTAGTCTCAGAAGACTGGCACGCCATCTCCCAAATTCTCAATTCTGCTCGATGCTTTCCTTTCTCATCATCGGGTCCATTGTTGCAGGCGCTCGTACCACGATGCCGTCGTGGCTTCCGCGGCGGCCTGCTTGTCCTTCCACGCCAGCCAGCGCAACGCCAGCAAATGCCGGCACGGGCCCATCCGAATGCCGGCTTTAAAATGATGCGAACAAACGCACTTGCCGCGCTTGATCCGTCCGTCCGCGTCGATCAACAACTCCACCGGCTTGTTATCGGCCACGCCGGTGTAAATCATCCCGCCGCTCGGCGCGGCGAGCTGCGAATCGATTTTCGCTTTCTTGCGCAACAGGATTTCCTTCGCGGCCACTTGTTCCGGGTTCTCCGGGCCCATCTGCGCTTCCCCCAAAACTTGCGGCATGATCTGCCGCCAACGGTAAACGCCGCCGGGCAAATCGTAAATAACCTGTCCCGCGTGCGCCAGATGATTCAACGTCGCCGCCGTCTGTCCCGGCTGTGACAGGCTTTGCGCGTCGATGTTCGCGAACGTCGCGGCGCGCGTGGATTGCAAATATGCCGCAACCTTCGCGATCAAATCCGGCGTGGGCACGGCCGGCGGCGCAAGCAAATCCAGCGCGGAGCCGTGCGTCCAATCGTTGGCCGTCCAACCGGACAGGCCGAGGGTGAGCTGCATGTCGCCCATGTTCGCCACCCAAAAGCTCGGCATGCCGGTGCCCAGCAGATAGACGTCAAACCGCTCGGCCAGCGGCAGCAAGCGCGCGAGCGCGAGCAGCCGTTGCCGGCCCCAAATGCGGATGGGTTCGGCGGCCGTGCCGCCGCTGGATTCGCCGTGGACGGTGATGCGCTGTTCCCATGGTTCGAGCACGAGGGCCGGGGGTTTGCCGGGCAGCAATTCGAATCGCAGCGCCCGCGGACTCCTGGCGGGTTTGTGCCGCTTGAGCCAGGCCAGCAGCGAATACACCGCTTCACGCGAGAGCGTCACCTTGCGCATCGGCAAGCCAATCGCGCCTTGGATTTGCATGAACCCGCGCAACCAGCCTGGTGGCAAATCGATTTTTTCCTCGCGATAATCCTCGCTGCCACGCGTCGCCACTTCAAAGCCCGCCGGATCGACGCGGAAGCGTGTCTCGCGATAGGAACGCAGGCCTTGGAAATGATTGAACAGGTCCCAGGAGTAATCGACGTTGGTGGTGCCGAATTTCATGCCGTCGCATTTGCCGAAACTCGCCGCGCGATTGACGGTCAGGCAGCCGTAACTCGATTCATCCGCCGAAAAGCATTCGAAGAAAACCACGTCGTCCGCCACGGTAATGACCGGGTCGCAGGGGACGAGCAAGCGCCAGAGTTCGGGGTCGTTCTTGCGCAGGTAATTGGCATATTCCTGCCGGGCGTGCCAATACTGGCTGCGGCAACGATTGAACTTCTCTTCCAGGTCGGGCGGAACGTTCCGGTTGATCAGGATTTCGGCGCGCTTTTCCTTGTAGGTTTCGCGCCGCAACGTCCGCAGCCGCGCCGCTTCGTTTTTCTTCCATTCCTCGTAGGCGGCCTTGTCGCGGGGTTGGTAACGAAAGTCGCTGATCACGACATCGTGCAGCGCGGAGATGGCTTCGCGGAAACGCAACGGTTGCAGCAACGGCGCGTCGAACGCGACCGGCTCGCGATTGAGATTCGGCGCGAGGCTCAGGACCTGGCCGCTCCCCGAGGCGCCCAGGGAACTGCGGCCGAGATAGGCCAGCGTGAGGTTCATCGTGCCGCCTCCACGGAAGAAAGTTCGAGCTCCGGCAAATAGCGTTTGACCGCGGCGGCCAATTCGGGACGCGCTTCGACCGCGCTCACCACCGCGGCCAGACCCGCGCGAGCCTCGGGCAGTCGCACCGAACGCACGGCCACGGTCAACACCGGCAACAGCGTGCCGACGCTGGCCGGGTCGCGTTCCATGGCTTCCCCGATCTGGCGAACGGCTTTGGCTTTCTGCCGCCCGCCGCGATGCACGCCCAGCAAAACCGCGCACCAGAGTGTATTCAACTGGCCCGCCGCCGAACCGGGCAACTTGGCCCGCGTTTCCAGATGGTCCACCAATCGCAATCGCAAATCATCAAAGGGCGTTTCAATCAAGCGGCTCCAGAGGACCGGATCATCATAACCGGCCGACTTCTGGTCCGCCGATTTTTCTGCGCCGTTTCCTCCGACCGCTTTCGCTCCCACCAGCCACTCCCACGCGGCGAGCCGAACTTCTTCGAGCAGGCTGTCGAAAAACCGCACGACCTGGTCGGCTTGATAAAATTCCTTCGCGCCAAGAATGCCCAGGGCCCAGGTCCCGATGTCTTTGCCCATGATCGGGCATTTTGCGTCCGCGAGTTTTGCCAATGCGTTCCGTTCTTCCGCCGAGTTGATGGTGCGTTGCTTCAGGAATTGGAGGCCGAGCCGCGCCACGGGGGCGGGTTTGGAGCAGGCCAGTTCGAGGCATTGCGCCAGATCGAGGCGCGCGACGGAGACGTGCTTTTGCAGCGCGTCGCAGATGGATTGCAGAATGGTGGCGTCGCGCACCTTCAACAACCGCAACCAGAAAGTGACCGGCATTTTCTCGAGGCCGGGAAATGACGCGAGTTGCGCCGCGCCGAATTGTTGGATCTCGGAATCCTGGTGATCGAGCAGGCGCAGCAAATCTTCCGGCGAGGGCAGCCAATTCGTGTGCTCGCGTCGCAGCACGCCCATGGCCCAGACGCGCACCACGCGCGATTGGGCGTCCGAGATGAGGGAAAAAAGAATCGGCGCGGACTCGGGCGCGCGCCAGGCGGCGGGAAAACGCGGCGCGGGAGAAAGTTCGGAAAGGCTTCGCCCTTCCTTCACGCGGACTTCGCGCGGCGTGAATTCAAGCGCCTCGTGCCCGCGGAAACACGCGTTCATCAACGCCCAACTGTCGAGGATGTTTTCGCCCTTGGCGAGATCGTCGTCGTGATAAAGCTTCAAGGCGCGCGCGATGAGTTTCGGATACTCGGTGGGCCGCTGGAATCCCGCGCGACGGAAATAACGCCAGACCCGCCGGCGTAAATAATAACGCGTGCGATAGCTGAAGAGGCGGGAGTTGGGCCGAACGCGGCTGGCGCGCTCGGGAATAAGGATGGTGCCGCCGGTCACCGGATTGACGGAGTTGCGGGCGAGTTGGTTTATCAGTGTGTTGCGCGGCGCGATCAACACATCATCCTGAATGACCGTGCGCGACGACCGGTCCCAGCGACTTTGGACCGTCATTACGCGGCGGACGAGCAGATCGAAAGCGACCATGAACTCCGCCATCAACTCGTCGTCCTTCATTTCCTCGGCCTGCTTGAACAGCCGCTTGACGATCGGTTGATGGCCCGGGCAGTTCAACGGCTGATGCAGATAGGCGAGGATTTGCTGGCGCGCCCAGGGTCGCGGATCCTTTTTCCATCGATCCGCGAACGCAGCGAGCGCCTTGATGGAAGTGATTTGCCGCAGGGTTTCGAGAAAGCGATCGTCCCCCGCCGCGAAATACTCGTCCAGCAGCAGCGTCAACCCTCGTTCATTGGCAGGCGGCGGCATATCAATGCTCACTCACTTATTGTGCGACTCAACACAACGCGACTTTCTCCGATTCCCTGAAACTATCCTGGTGAATTCTTCGCGGGCAGTTTTGCAAATATGTGGATGGCGTGTCAAGCCAAGGAACATGCGTTTTGGTTTCAAACGATAATCTACGAAGGAGCAGAGCCACGAAGATTTAGGGCGGAGACGCAAAGGCGCGAAGGATTGGAGGAGAGGCGGAATCAGGTCGGGTCTTCTTTGCGTCGCGGCGTCTTTGCAGCCTCTGCGCACTCTGCGTCTCTGCGCGAGATTCATGAGGATTGAGATTTATCCCGCAGAGGCGCAGAGAGCGCAGAGTGGCGGGAGTGTATGTTTGACCTTGAGGAATCCGCACGTATGGAGTTTTACAAGCGTTCTGTCGCCCTACAGGGCTTTAACCCTTTTGGAATTTGAACCCAGGGCGTCGCTCGCGGACTCGCTTTGCCCTGGGCTGATATATTTCGGGCCTCCAGCCCGGGGAAGCGGAGGCTCACAGGGGATGCGGCGGAACCAGACCGGGTCCTCTTTGCATCGTGGCGTCTTTGCAGCCTCTGCGCACTCTGCGTCTCTGCGCGAGTCTCATGATGATTGAGTTTTATCACGCAGAGGCGCAGAGAGCGCAGAGAGGGCATCGGGGATCGATTGCCAAGCCGTACTACGATGATTGGGACGAGGGTGCGGCGAAGGGTTGAGGAGTTTTAATGGCTAATGAATTTGGGATGAGCCTCTGCGCGAGTTTCAAAGTCTGAAGTCAGGCCCAGTTGGCCTGTTCTCCGGGAGGCCGTTCACCACGCGGGTGATGCCGTCCTTTAAATACTCAAGGCCGAAGTTGAGCACCAACCCAAGTTGGAGTTTGGCGAGAACCAGGTGGGTGCGGAGTTGTTTTGGGTGAACGGGGTGATTTTTTTCCACGGACTTCAGTTCGACGAGCACGGTTTCCTCAACCAGCAAATCCGCTCGAAAACCTTCGTCGAAGTGGAGACCGTCATAAAGGATCGGGATTGGCACCTGGCGTCGGACGCGGAGGCCGCGCTTTTGCAACTCGTGGGCGAGGGCGACTTCATAGACCGTTTCCAACAGGCCGGGGCCGAGTTCACTGTGGAGTTTGTAGGCGGCGTCCACAATCTGCCGGGTGATCTCGTTTGGTTCCATGCTGATTAAGTTTTATCCCGCAGAGGCGCAGAGACCGCAGAGAATGCAGCTAGGGCCAACTGTCGCGCTTGTAATACCATGACCCGAAGCCGCTACACGACAAATCATTGAAGGCAGTCAGAAGCAGCGTTTTGCCTTGGGCCAAGGATGGCGCGCCTTTGGGCGCAGGTGGAGATGAAGGAGGGATTAAGATTAGGATTACAATTAAGATACTTAGGATTGACAACAGGACCGTTTAGGATCCGCCTTCACTCAGAAGCTTTGGCGCGGCAAGCGGGTTTGGGACGGGTTGAAAGTGAAGAAAATCTAATGTTTACCGGCCTGGTACTGGTGGGACGGATCCAGGGGAGATATATGAAAAAGCTCTTCGCTTCCCGGTTCCCTGAACCGGTCCTCGTGAGTTCTTCGGTGGGACGGAAATCTTCCGTGGTGAAGTCCGGTATCGAGGTCAATGCGCTGGCTGATCCGGGTTTGATCCGCTGAACGGGTCGAAGCCCGGCACGGATCTTCTCCGGAAGAACAGTTTGCCTATTTTGCCCTCGCCCAGCACGCGGCCCAATTCCTTGAAAGCAAAGAAGGGGATAAAGCAGCAGAAGGTGACCAGACACTGGGCGAGCAACTCATAGGGGCTGGTGCTTCTCAGTTCCTCCCAGCCTCCCCACAGGCCCTTTCCGCGGAATAAACCCACGACGGTGCGCTCAAGCAGACCAAAAATCCCCACAAACAGGGTAAAGATAAACGTCTTGTACAGCGTTGGAAGATACAGGGGCTTCTCTTCAAATCGACGGGCCAGGCGCATCATGTCGCCGATCAGAATGACTTTGGCGAGGATCAATGCTTCGAGAATGGCAGCCCCGTAATGCAAGTAGCTGATCTGGTACTGCGCCAGTATGAATCTTCGATACCAGGCAAACGCGCCGAAAAAACAGGCCAGGTAAAGGACGTTGCCCCAATACTCGATTAGTTCAGCGCGCGCTTTCTGTTTCCAGCCGGCTTTCCTGTTGTTCTCCTCGTTCATATTTGCGACTCCGTTCCGTGGAAATTTGTCCGATCAATATAGCCTGAGCGATCAGAGCACATCTTCAAAGTAGCGTAATACCCCGTTCCGTAACAATCCCCGCCTCCTCCGTAGAGTACCCCCCATGCAATTCCGTGATCGATACCCTATATTCAGCGGCATGGACCGGCCATTTGGTTTTGAGCAAACGGATGATGCTCCCGACCGCATTGGGCGCCTGCCACGGATTCAGGCGCGGTGGTTCGGAGCAAGTTGTATTATGAAGATGGACATTCAAGGTGAGACGCTGCGCATTTCCGAGGTAAAGGAACTCGGGGCGTCGAATTCAAGCGATTTCCGCGATCAGGCCCGGGCCGCCATGACTCCCGGCCAGCGGAATATCGAGATCGATCTTTCGCAAACGATGTTCCTGGACAGTTACGGGCTGGGTTCGCTGATCTCGCTGCACAAGACAACGGTCAGCCGGAACGGCAAGGTCCGCCTGCTGAATCCCACGCCGAGCGTGCAACAACTCCTTGAGTTGACCCGGATGCACCGGCTCTTCGAGATTTCGAAGATACAATCCCAGTAGGCCAACACCTTATTGAGCAAGCGCCCTGCTTCCGGAAGATTTGCTGCCGCCTGAGAGTTTCAGGCGCGCCTCGTCGGAGCGCGGAGTTTCGGCTCTGCGCGAACATGGCCAGCATCAACGCGCAGAGCTGGAACTCTGCGCTCCGACCAAGGCTGTGCCACCGATCTGCTTGTTCCGGGAGCATGAAACCGCTTCTGCCATTATTTGTTTTTGTTGACGCGTGCGGCTGGGAGATCATCAAGGATGATCCATTCTGCCGTGCATTCGCGCCCAATCGCCGGCGGCTGTCATCGGTATTTGGGTACAGTTCCGCCTGCGTGCCCTCGATTCTTTCGGGCCGGTGGCCGATGGAGCACCGCAATTGGTGCTACTTTGTGTACGACCCCGCCCACTCGCCGTTCAAATCGCTGCGACCCTTGCGCTGGCTGCCGACGGCCGTGACCAGCCGGCGAATTTTCCGCCGCTGGTTGACGAAATTCGTCAAGACCCGGCTTGGGTTTCGAGGCTATTTCGATTTATACAACATTCCGTTCCAACACATCGCGCTGTTCGATTTCACGGAAAAGCGAAGTCCGCTGCAGCCTGGCGGCATGAATCGCGGCCCCAATATCTTTGATTTCCTCGAAGAGCGCAGCATCGCCTACCACGTGAGCGCGCCGGAAAAACCCGAGCAGGAAAATCTCGCGGCGCTGGTGCGTGACATCGAAGCCGAAACGATCGACTTCGCTTTTCTTTACTGGGCCGGTTTGGACGGCTTGCTGCATCGCGTGGGCAATCAATCTCCGGAGGTTCCCGCGAAACTGCGGTTGTACGAACGGTGGATTGAACAACTTTGCAAGGCCGCCAGCGAACATTACGCCGAGGTCCGGCTTTATGTTTTCAGCGATCACGGCATGGCCAATTGCGACGAATTGCTCGACTTGAGGGCGCAAATAAATTCGCTCGGTTTGCGCATGGGGCGGGATTATGTGGTCGTTTATGATTCCACCATGGCGCGCTTCTGGTTTTTCAATGAGCGCGCGCGGCAGCTCATTAGCGAGGCGCTGCAACAGGTTCCCCAGGGACGCATTGTCCCGGATTCGGAACTGCGGGAACTGCGGGCGCTCTTTGCGGATCGTTACTTTGGGGAATTGATCTTCCTGGTGAAGGAAGGCGTGTTGATCGTGCCCAGTCACATGGGCGAACGACCGATCCGCGGCATGCACGGCTATCATCCGGCGGAGAAACACAGCTACGCCGCGCTATTGACCAACCAAACTGAAATTCCAGAACGCATCGAAGCGATACCGCATATGTTCCATGTGATGGCGCATGACGCGGAACTGGCCAAGACACGGAACCAGGAGGCGCGGAGTGGATCCATCAACCAGGCTCGGTTCGATCCGCGCGCCGCGTGATGATGGCGCTCCTCGTAATCATAACAGCCGACGTGAGGGGGCTCTAATCCTTCTTCCACAAAATGGTCAGAGCCTCCTCACGTCGGCTGCTACGAATTCTTAAATCCATCCTGCGCTCACGGTCGGCCGCGAATTTTCGGCGTGCGTTCGCGGGGTGATCCATTACACTTTGGCCGATGAAATTTTTATTGGTTCAGCAGCGCTTTCCAGCAATGCCGCGTTAAGTTTATGGCGACCATCAAACCGTTCGCGGCGTTGAGGCCGCGGCCCGAACTGGCGGCCCAAATTTGTGAATTGCCGTATGACGTCATGTCTTCGGCCGAGGCGCGCGAACTCGCAGCGGGCAATCCGCTGAGTTTTCTGCACGTCAGCAAACCGGAAATCGACCTTCCCGCCGGAACCGATGTTCACGCGCCGGAGGTTTACGCGAAAGGCAAGGAAAACTTCGATCGCTTGATCGCGCAGGGCGCGTTGCGGCAGGATTCGCAACCGGGTTTCTATTTGTATCGCCAGATCATGGGCCGGCACAGCCAGACGGGGCTGGTGGCGACGGCAAGTTGCGAGGACTATTTAAAGAACATCATCAAGAAGCACGAATTGACGCGACCGGACAAGGAGGACGATCGCGTCCGGCACATTGAAACGTTGAATTCGCAAACTGGGCCGGTGTTTTTGACGTATCGTTCCCACGCGGCGCTCCAGGCACTGTGGCAGAAGCGAACTGGCGCGACCCCGGACATCGATTTCACCGCCGGGGATGGTGTGCGCCACACGGCTTGGGTGATCAATGACGCGGAGACCGTCCGGTTCATCGAAAGCGAATTCGGCCGGATTCCGTTTTTATACATCGCTGATGGCCATCACCGCAGCGCCGCGGCGGCGCGGGTTTATCAGAGCCGCAAGGCCGCGGGCGGGAGCGGTTTCTTCCTGGCGGTGATTTTTCCACACGAGCAAATGCAGATTCTGCCGTATAACCGGGTATTAAAAAGTTTAAACGGCCTGACGCCGGCGCAGTTGCTCGACAAACTGGGGGCGGTGTTTATTCTCAAGCAGGAAGGCACGGCGCAGCCCACACGCAAACATGAACTGGCCATGTTTCTCGAAGGACGCTGGCACACGCTGCATTTTCGCCCCCAATTCGCCGCCACCACCGACCCAATTGAAAAACTCGATGTCACGCTGCTGCAGAAACATGTGCTGGCGCCGATCTTCGGGATCGACGATCCGCGCACCAGTCAGCAGATCAATTTTGTGGGCGGCATCCGCGGCACGGCGGAATTGGAGAAGCTGGTCAACCAGGGAGATTATGCTTGCGCCTTTTCAATGTTCCCGACAAGCATCGAAGATCTGATGGTCATCGCCGATGCAGGCGGGATTATGCCGCCCAAGAGCACCTGGTTCGAGCCGAAGCTTCGGGACGCGATGTTTTGTCACATGATTTAGCCAGACCGGAAGCGAATGCCCAGGTCCATCCTTAGAATAGTGCCACTCAGCCCCGCCGAGATGCTTTGGCAGAGATGCGCAAGCCGATTAATCCTTGCGGTGCTCGATGCTTTACGCTAGGAAAATGCGCGTGTTTGGATACAGGCACTTGCTTTTGACCATTCTTCTGGCGGCTGTTTGCGCCGCCCAGGTTTCCCAAGCTCAAATCGACCCCACCAAACGCGACCTGATCCAATTGGGTTACAACGCAGCACTGGAAGGACACGCTCCGATTGCCGCTTACGCCTTTTATTACCACAATCAGCCCGGGTTTCTGAACACGAACCTGACCCTGCGCCTGGCCATTGCGCCGGTGTACCTGGATTCGGAACTGGGCATCTCGCATGTGCTCGGACCGACCACGGACATTGGGTTCGGGCTGGCCGGCGGCGGCTTCGCGCAAAGCTACTATGAAATCCGGCAAGGCAAATACCTTCCCGACGAATCTTTCACCGGCCACGGCGCGCAAGCCTCGGTGAACCTCTATCATCTGTTCAATCCCGATCAGCAAATTCCATTGAATGCCATTGTGCGTAGTGAGGTCGATTATGCCACGTTCGAACGGGACGAAGAAACGGCCCCGAACTTCGCCCTGCCCCGCGATCAAACCAGCTTCAATGTGCGCACCGGACTGCGTTGGGGTGGCAAGGAACCTTTGCTGGCGCCGGATCTGGGCATGGAGATTTCCGTCTGGTACGAAGGCCGATTCCGATTCAATCCCGGAGAGTATGGATTCGGAGACCGGCAGGTCGAACCCAATTCGCATCTATTTTGGGCTCGCGCTCTGCTTGCATACACGCTGCCGCACAAGGACAACTTCATGCTGAGCATCACGGCGGGATCCAGCATCAACGCGGACCGCTTCAGCGCCTATCGTATTGGGGGCGTGCTCCCGCTCGCTTCGGAATTTCCGCTCACGATACCGGGTTATTATTACCAGGAGTTGAGCGCGCGCCGCTTCGTCCTGGTCAACGGCACGTACTATCTGCCCCTGACCGCGAGCAACAGATTGGACCTCACGGCGGTCGGCTCGACCGCGCTGATGGATTACGTAACCGGTTTGCAGCAGCCGGGCCATTGGAATTCAGGCGTCGGCGGCGGGATCACCTATTATTCCAGTTCCCGCGCCTGGCAAATCTACCTGGGCTATGGTTACGGCTTCGACGCCATTCGCACCCATGGCCGCGGCGCCCAAAGCATCGGCATCCTGGTGCAGCTTGACCTCTCTCGCACCAAGGGCTCTCTTTATCCTGGGGCAAGCGCTCCTTGGTACCGAGGATTCGACCGCTTCATCCACACTTTGCAGTGAGCCAACGCCGGGAGATGGAACCCGTGTGCCCAAACGCGTGCTCTATTCAACAACAGCGATTCATCCCCCCGCCTCTCTACTGCTTTGGCTGCCCGCCGGTTACGCCAGCATGGCGTCAACCGCCTGGCCTTTCCCATTGTTGGTGACGTAAAATGGGCGGCCTTCGGTCACGTAATTCGTGTCTGCCGGGATTCCCAGCGCTTTGTAAATCGTCGCGTGGACGTCGATCAACGGCACGGGATTCTCCACCGCCACCATCGGATGCTCCGCGGCCGTCTTGCCATAAACAAAACCCTGCTTGAATCCGCCGCCGAAAAACAGCATCGCGTTGCAACTGCTGAAATGGCCGTGGAAGCCGTACATCTTTTCATTCTCGATGATCAACTTCTCGCCCGTGTTCCGTTCGGCAAAACCGTCCGGCTCCTTTCCCGCCGCGGGTGCGGAAGCAATCGTCCGCCCGAACTCGGTGCTGATCATCACCAGCGTCCGGGACAGCAGCCCGCGCTCGTCCAGTTCCTTGATGAGTCGCGCGATGGGCCGGTCCACTTGGCGTTTCATTTCCACCATGCGCGATTGCCCGTTCTCGTGCATGTCGAATCCCTTGAAGGGGCCGTATTGATATTCCACCTGGATGTAGCGCGCGCCGGCTTCAACCAACCGCCGCGCGAGCAGCAATCCGTGCCCGAACTGCCGGCCGTGATAATAGCTCTTGTCCATCACGTCGTTTTCGCCCACCCCGGGCTCGTAAGCCTTCAAAACCTCCGGCTTTTCCTCGGTGCGATACGCGAACGCCCGTTTAACCGGCGAATCCATCATCGCGCGCGCATCCGCCATCACCTTCTGGTAATCACTGACTTTGTTGGCGGTTTGCAGTTCCTTCTCTTCCAGGCCGGTGATCGCCCGCAAATATTCCTGGCGGCGGTCCAGCCGGTCCATCTTCATGCCGCTAATTGCGTTTAACGTGGATAAACCCTTGGCGGGATCAGGAATCATGAACGGCGCGTAGTTCACTCCGTAAAAGCCAGGCCCGATATACTCGCTGATAAACAACTTTTCTTCATCGCTCGTGTCGATGTCGCGCCCGATGTAAATGTAGGGCGGCACGTTCGGGTCACGCCGCCCCAGCGTCCGCGCCACCACGGCACCAATGCTCGGGGTCTTGACGCCGGACGGGAACAGATAACCGGTCATCATGTAATACTGCGCCTTGAGATGGATTGCGCCGAACTTGGTTTCGTTCGTAAGGCTGCGCAGAATCGTTCCCTTGTTCATTACCTGCGCGAGGTTTTCGAGGCCCGCACCCAGGAAGACGCCGTCCGCCGAGGTCGGAATCGCTTCGCACGTGCCCAGCAATTCGCTGCCCTTCATGCCGGCACGAAATGGCGTGTGTTTCTTGGGATCCCAAGTGTCGGTTTGCGCGATGCCGCCCGGCAGCCAGATGTGGATCATGGCGTCGGCTTTCGGCACGAGCTTTGCCACCGCTTTTTCCGTTTCCGTGGACGCACCCCACGCAAAGCGCGACAGGCCCACGCCCGCCGCCGTCATAGCGCCGGTCTTCAGGAATCGACGCCGGTTCAGTTTGCCGTTTAACATAAAGTGTTTGAGTAGTTGCCGGGAGTCATCGAATGAACTGGAATTCCGGGCTGGTGAACAGCGCCCACAGCACGTCGCCCAAAGGCTCCGTCCGGGGATTTTCCGGGTGCTTCATCAAACCCGCCTTGTCCCAGTAAACTGTCCCGCCATCCTGATCGAATGACCACCCGGCCACTTCGGCGGGCGAGCGAAAACCCACGTCTCGCGCCGGCACTTCCAATCGCACCCAGCCGCCGGTCTTCGGCAACGCGCCCATGAAATAACGACTGGGCGATTTCGCCGTACCGTAAGGAATCACGTCCTTGCCCCAAAAGGCGCGATGCTCCCACTCGCCATCGTTCCATTGCAGCATGATTTCCCGGGGCGGATTGGCCTTGTCCAGATAAACATAGGCAAAGAAAAGATCGGTGGGTTCCACGTGCAACGGCTCTTTCGCGCCGAGCAGATAATGCTGTCTCTGCTTGCCTTCCCCGCCTTGGGTGTGTGACCTGGTTCCGCTCAAGACCGGATGTTCGGGACTGGTGACCCATTTCCAGGCGGTGTCGCCGCTGGTACCGCCCGAGGTTGCGCCCGACGGAAGTTCGTCGTCCACCCAGACTTGTTCGACCGGGCCATTTGCCGCGGAAGCCGGGATGGTGAGCGCGTTCTCAAATAAACGGCCGGTGACCGCCAGTTCCTTTTCCGAGGGAGGCCGGTTCAGGGCGCTCCAATACAATTGGTCGATGGCATGCGTGAAGTCGCGTTCCTCGGCGGCTTCGTTCAGCACTTTCCCCGAATAAACAATTTCGTGGAACTCCTCGCCGTTGAGCAACTCCAAGGCCTGCACCACCGCCACGTCATCTGAACGCGAAGTGCTGATCTCGTTCCGCGACGCGGGCTTCCCCAACGCGCGCGTCAACATTGTCGAGGCGTTTTCCAGATACATCCGCTGCTTCAATTCCAATTCCTGCGACATCGCCAGCCGGATGCTGTCGATCAATTGCTCCGCCGTCAGCCGCCGCAGCGAAGGCGACCGGTAATATCGCGCCACGGTCGGCTTGGCGACATCGAAATGGTCTTCCAACTGAGGATCGAAACGCAACTGGTACGTGCGGCTCGTGAGGATCAGGCGAACGGTGTGCTTGAGATCGTAGCCGTGATGAATGAAATCGTCCGCGAGCCAATCCAGCAATTCCGGATGGCTCGGCGGCTGGTCGAGGCGAAAATCATCCGCGGGCGCGAACAGTCCAATGCCGAGGTACCGTTTCCACAACCTGTTCACCATGGTTTTGGCGAATCGTGGATTGGTGGGGTCCACCAGTAATTGTGTGAGCCGATGCAACCGTTCATCCATCGGTTTGGGCGCTTCTGAGGGCGCGTCGGGCAGGTCGAATGGGAATTTGGCCGGGATGAACTGGCCGCTCTTTTTCTCGCAGCGAATTAATTCGAGGTCGTTCGTGGCGAACATGCCCGCGAAAGCCAGGAAGCGCGCCTGTGGCCATTCTTTATTGAGAAAGTGGCTGTGACAGCTTGCGCATTTCATTCCGGTGCCGAGGAAGACTTGCGCCGCATTCGCCGCGGTCAAAAGGGTGTCGGTGTGCGTTTCGTTGAGGACGTAGCCGGACACCACCACTTTGCCGTTCGCTTCGCTGATCACGGGCTTCTGATAGCCGGGCATCAAGGGATCGATCAATTCGGCCACCATGATGTCGTATGGTTTGTTTTGAACGAAGCTCTCGTAGATCCACTTGCGATAATTGCCGCGCGTTGGGATACCGCCCTGCTTATCGACGTTCGCGCTGCCCAGCGCCTCCTCCCAGAACGGCGTCCAGTGCGCGGCGTAATCCTCCTTGCGGGCGAGCAACTCGTCCACGAGTCTGACGCGCTTGTCCGCCGACGGGTCATCCAAAAATTTCCGCGCCTCGGCCACGGTCGGGATCACGCCCACGACGTCGAGGTAAGCCCGGCGCAAGAATGCGCCGTCGCTGCAAACTTCCGGCGGCTGCGTCGCCTCCTTCAAGCCGGCAGATTCCCATTTCGCGACGATGAACTGGTCGATCGGGTTGAAGACGGCGTTGGTCGTCTTTACTGCCGGCGGTGCGGGTGGTTGTGGCAGCAAGGCCATGCGAATCTCGCGTTGCGCCACCAACCGCTGCTCCTCGTTCCCGCTGAACATGAGCGCGTTCCAGGCGTCCTGATTTGCCGCCGACCCAACCGTGAGTGCCGCGCGCCCGGTGCGTTCTCCTGAACTCGCCAACGCCGGCGGGTTGGCCGAGTCATCCTTCGCCCCCGCAAAAATCCACATCCGGATCAGGTGCAGTTCCTCCTCACTCAGTTCCGGGTTCCCTTTGGGCATCTGCGGTTCGCGTATTCCGCGGATATACTCCACCATTGCGCTTTCATCGGGCTTGCCGGGCACGACAGGAGGACCGGCCTTCTTCCCTTTCTTCAACAAGTTCGCGACCGATGTCGCATCCAAAGCGCCCTTTTGATCCTCGGTCGAATGACATTCCAGACAGTAATTGACGATCAGCGGCTTGATATCGCGAGTGTAACTCACTTTCGCCGCGGCAGCGGGATCGATTTCGCGGATCTTGATTTCGACGGGCTTTTTCTTGGCGTCGGCCGCGTTCGCCGTGCAGATTCCGGCCAGCATCATCAGGAAACAGGCAAGGCAGGCTGTTAGAGACAAGGGTGCCGGGCGGAATGCGCTGGCCAAAGCATGGAATGCGGGTGGTTCGTTCCGTCCCTTGACACTGCGCTTCCGCCTTCGCTCAGAAGTTACGGCGGGACAAGCGGTGACAAGGATGGCGCAGCGCACCATCCCAACCAAGCTGAACCGATATGCGCGCGCAAAGCGCATTTCGGGGGACGCAAATCCAACCAAACGTCGTTTCATCAAATCGTCAGATTCATTGGACGCATAATGTGCACACGGAATTTAATGGATTATACGTCCCTGCGGCGTGTCCGCAATAGGTGTTTTCCGCAAGGAGGAGCACGGACATGCCGTGGCGACTAGTCGGCTGTTTCTTTCCAAAAAACCTTGAATTCCGGTCATCTCGGTGGCGCAGGTTGTCAAGATTTTCTTCATATCGGCAGACCAGTCAGTAAATTCTGCCAGAGGCTCCTGCCCGAATCAGGCAGGGGCGTGAGTTCACGGTCGCATTTTCAAATTAGGATGACCCCACTTGCACACTTTGCGTGAGTGGCGTAGAGGGGGAACGGATGAGTCGTCGCGCACGCGACGGATGGTGAAGCACAGGGATTGAAACAATATGAAAAGCCCGTTTATGCCATTATGATTGCCTCTACACGGACTCTCTCTGCACGAGCTGCCGGTGGGGATAACTCCACGAAGTTGTCAGCGGCCAGGACACCTCGATCCGACCATTCCACGTCCACAACAAACGTCAACAAACCAGGAATCAAGTAGGAGAAAAACATGAAAATCTTGATGGTAGTAACCTCGCACGATCAACTCGGCAACACCGGCCGGAAAACGGGCTTCTGGTTGGAAGAATTTGCGGCCCCTTACTTTGTTTTTAGAGATGCCGGGGTCGATGTGACTCTGGCCTCACCGAAAGGCGGGCAGCCGCCGCTCGATCCGAAAAGCGATCTTCCGGAAAACCAAACCCCGGCTATGACGCGATTCAAAAAGGATGAGACCGCGCAACAGGCGCTCGCTAACACTCGTCGGCTGGCGGATATGAAAGCGGAAGATTTCGACACGGTCTTCTATCCTGGCGGGCACGGTCCCATGTGGGACCTGGCCGAGAGTCCGGTTTCGAAAGCTCTGATCGAATCATTCTATAACTCCGGCAAGCCGGTGGCATTGGTCTGCCACGCGCCCGGCGTCCTTCGTCATGTCACATACCAAGGCGAACCTCTCGTGAAGGGGAAGCAGGTAACCGGCTTTACGAATGGCGAGGAAGAAGAGATGAAGCTCACCCACGTTGTGCCGTTCCTGGTTGAGGATGAATTGATGCGCCTTGGGGCCATTTTCGAAAAGAAGGCTGATTGGCAACCTTTTGCCGTCACTGACGGCCGTCTCATCACTGGCCAGAACCCCGCGTCATCGACGTATACGGCGCAAGCGCTTCTGAAGCGCATGGCCGCATCGGAATTAGAGTCGTCAATGGACAGCGTACAAGTCAAACAGAAGAGCTACGAAATGCCCCCGCGGGACGGGTTCAGCGTCGCACATTTTCTCACCGTCGCCGACATCGAACGATCGGCTCATTTCTATGAAACGGTCTTTGGCGGTCGCATTCTAAGCAGAGGCGACAGCAGCGGCGCGCCGGCGTACATTCAGATCGCGAACACGTGGCTGCTTGTCAACGTCGGAGGCGGGCCCACCCCCGACAAGCCGTCGGTTACGCTCAGCGTCCCCGACCCGAATCACATCAACAGCTTTATGAACATCCGCGTTGCGGATATTCAAGCGTGCTACAGATCATGGAAAAGTCGAGGGGCCGAGTTCATCACGGAACCGATACCCAAGTACGGCGAGATTCGCTGCTACATCCGCGATCCTGACGGTTATATTATCGAGGTCGGGCAGAGCACTGCCCTCAAGTACGGTTAACACTCGGAGATGAAAGGCAGGCGCGGAACCGCAAGGAGCGAGGGTCAGCGGGCCGGGTAAGGCAATTTCAAGATTCCCTGGCTTCGCGCGCCGGAGTCATTCCCATCACCAGAAAAATGAGGTGGATCCCCAGCAAAACCGCCAATAACCAGGCGGTTTCAGATCCATGGGCGCGCAGCCGCTCGTGGTTGTTCTGGTAGTTGTACCACAGGTTGCCTCCAAACCAGGCGAGGCTGACGACCGTGCTTCCACCGATGCCGAGCAGCATCACCGCCCGGTCGCTCAACCGGCCATACCGTTGCATCACCACCAAGGCAACGAGCCAGGCGGACGCGCATAGACCGCCGATTTCCTTGGGGTCCCAGTTCCAATAACGGCCCCAGTTTTGCCGGCTCCAGAGCATGCCCAGGAGCAATGCCGCGATTACCAGACCCGCGGTCAGCGGTCCAAACCGATGGACAGCGCGGTTCAACGATTGCCGTCGGGCCGGCGACAACCGGCCAGACCGCCCCCAAACGACATATAGAATTCCAAAACCGCCCAGCAGCATCGCCCCGCCGTACCCGGCGATGACACTCAGGATATGCGCGCCCAACACGAGATCCAGCCTGCCGGCCAGCAGCAGACGCCGCATCAGCCCGCCTGCGGCGAGCAGAGTGGCAGCGAGCCAGAGGGCCCAGCCGATTTTCACCGGCCAGATATGGTCGATGCGGATCTTGTTGAATTCCGTGTACACCGAGTGCGGGCTGCCCAGGCGGGCGACGGCCTGCTCAAATGCCACCTCTTCCGATGCTCCGGCCGACTTCAGTGCGCTGATTTCCTCGCGCAAATGACTTTCCAATTCATCCAAACGCCGCCCGGTTTTGAGACCGGCGGCCAGCATCTGCCGCCGCCATTCCGTGATGGAGGGTTCGAGGTCAAACATGTTGTCCTTTCCAAAGCCCGCCGAGAACTGTGGAAATCACGGTCCATTGTTCGCGCTTTTTCTTTAGAGCCTGACGGCCGTCCTCCTTGATGGAATAGTATTTGCGCTTGCGGCCGTTCTCCATCTCCACCCAGCGCGCCGTGATCCAGCCGGAGTCCTCCATCCGGTGCAGCACCGGATACAGCATCCCGTCCGTCCACCGGATTTCCTCTCCGGAAAGGCGTTTGATTTCTTGAATCAGTTCATAACCGTAGCTTTCGCCTTTCGCCAACAGGGACAAGATCAAAGGCTCGGTCGAAGCCGCCACCAATTCTTTTTCGATCATGGCAGCACTATACATTGCTCTGCTATGTATGTCAAATGGAAAAATTGCGGGTCACGGTGAGCGTGCAGCCCTGCACCCACGCTGATGATCGCCGCCACAACAATCCACCGACGAGCCTGTATCTTCATTTGGTTGGCGGTGCCGGGGATTTCCTATTGGTTTATCCCTAGCACCTTGCGTCTCTGCTCCCGCTGCTGGAGCAACAGTTTGAGGTTTTCTCCCTCAAGAAATTGAAGCGTCTCCTGTTGTGCTGGCGTGAGAAACTCGGAGGCAGCCTGCAAGACGTGCTGTTGACGGTCAGTTACCATCTGCGTCCATTCATTCACCGGCCGGAACAGGTCGGTGTCATCCATGGAGTTGGCGGCAACTTCGGCTTTGATGGCGCTCTGCAGCCGGTCGCTTTGTTCCTGGGTCAAGAGGTTGCTTCCCATATTGGCCTGGACGGTGCCGGTCAAACGCTTCGCCGTGTCATTGCGCATGCCATCTGCGATCGACTGCAAGGCCGCCCAGCCATCGGGCCCCAGGAGTTCGCGGCGCCGGTCTTGCTGCTCTTGATAATCCTGGTCGCGCTGGCGCACGGCTTCGGCCACGGACAGAGTGCCGGCTAATAGCGCCGTCATGCGCTCGTTCTGACGCCGCTTCATTTCGACCTCCAGGTTGACATATTGATCGGCTTTTTCGGGCGACAGATTTGCCATCTTAAAAAACTGGTCAAGATTGGCTCGTGTTTGGTTGCGTTGGTAATCCACCTGCGATGGTTCAGAATTGTTCCCAAGGCTCCCCGTTTTGGCTGCCGCCTCCGCGGCGGCTCGCGACGCCGCGGTCACTTCACCGCGCAATTTCAAAAGCTCACGTTCGTTTGAATGCGATTTCAATTGCGCATTTTCCGCGAGCAATCCGCCTAATTGGTTTGTCGCATCATCACGCTCGTGTTGCAATTGTGCGAACTGGTCGTTCAATGCATTTTGCTGCTGCTGCAAACTTTGAATTTGTTTTTGCGATTCGGAGTTTTGCTGCGCTTCAAAAATTCCCGCGCCGACGGTTGTGACCAGCGCGGCGGTTACAATTGCTTTTTGGAAGGTGGTCATGGCAATGGCTTTCGTGGCGGCGGCAATTGCCGCAGTGGTGGTCGTGGTTCCTGAAAATACGTTGGCGGAAATAATCGCGGCCAGTCCGGCGGGCGCGGCTTGAACGGAATTTGCCGAAATCGTTGCCGCAATCCCCGTGCTGGAAATTGCCACGCCGCGTCGCGCAAAAAATTTCCGCATTTTTTCCACCGCGCGATGCACACGGCTTTGCGCCGCCGCCTCGGTCGTGCTCATGGCCGCCGCAATTTCAGCCAGATTTTTCCCCTTGAAAAACCGGAGCAATATGGCCTGGCGGTCTTTCTCGCCCAGGCGGGACACGGCCTCATCGAGCAGCGGCACAAGCTGGTTCCAAACCGGTGTGTGGTCGGATTCCTGAAGATGGGATTGCATATAGGCCTCCTGCTCGCGCAGTTGACGGCGGCGTTCTCCCCGCAGGAAATTCAAGGCCGTGTGCCGCGTGGTTTGGTATAGCCAGCCTTCGAGGATGACGCCTTCCCGCAACTGCCCGGATTTCTGCGCGAGGACGACGAACACCGCCTGCGTGATTTCCTCGGCGTGCGCCGTGATGCCGACGTGGCGCAACGCGATCGAATAAACCAGGTGGATATGTCGGCGCACCAATTCGGCGAAGGAATCGTCCGCGCCTTGCTGCGAGTATTTGCGCAACAATTCAATATCGCTGGCATCAGCCATTTATCTAATTATTGCCGTCGGCACGAAAAAGCAGGCAATTATTTGCAATTTCCGCAAAGCGATTGGTTGCGACTTTTTACAATTGTGGCGCTCACCATCGTAAAACGACGCGCCGGTATTTGTGACGGCACAACTGGGGCGAGGCGGCTGGCGCGCAAGAGGCGAGAGACGGTTTTCAACTAATGCCAGAAATCGAGGAATCTGGGTAAGTCATTGGAGGCGAGGGTCGGAATCGGTCGCCTCAAGCGTCGTTTCGGCTCAAATAATGCCCGATTTCATTCGCAACTCAAGCTAACACTGCCACTACAAGAGCCAGCACCGGCACTACACCTTTGCTGACGATTTTGCTGACAGTGGAGGGGCAGATTTTGAGTCTTCTGGATGCATCGACGTAGATGGAATCATCGCCGTGATCTGCGGCATCCATGCATTCATCGTCCTCAGGTTGCTGCACGTTGCCCAATTCTGCCCTGCTCGCCGTGATGGCAGGCATTTTTGATTTGCTGCCCATCATCGGCTTCTTCCTGTTCACCATTCCCGCAGTTCTGCTCGCGCTCACGGTTTCCGCGAAGGCCGCGATCATCGTGTAAGGGACCCTTTCAGGTTGGCTTGCTCAGGGCACAAATCTGGCGGGGCAGTCGGGTGTCCGGGCATAACACCGGCAGGAATGGGCTGCTAACCTCCCTTTCAGCCGTGGCCAATTCTCCATAGTTTTACATAGGGTCAAGCTCGCTCTCGAGGGAGGGAAGTGAGAGCAAAAATGGAACGGGGCAAACCACTTTTGGAGGTGCTTTATGAATCAGTCTAAAATGTTGAACGGGCGTCGCATCGCCATTTTGGCCGCCGACGGATTTGAGAAGGTTGAACTGGCTGTGCCCGCAATGGCTTTACGAATGGCTGGCGCAAAAGTGGATATTGTTTCGTTGCGCCATGGCAGAATTCGCGGCGTGAATTTGCACGAACCCGCCGGCCGAGTGCGAGTAACGAAAACAATCGCCGAAGCTGATCCCGATGCGTATGACGGGCTGCTGATTGTGGGTGGTTTCATCAACCCTGATCTGCTGCGCCAATCAGCGGAGGCGCGGGAATTTGTTCGGGCCTTTGATGCCGCCGGGAAGCCCATCGCTTCGCTTTGCCATGGCCCATGGGTGCTGGCCTCCGCAGGGCTGTTGCAGGGGCGGACCTTGACCTCCTGGCCGGGCATCCGCGACGACCTGGTTAACGCAGGAGCCACTTGGCTGGACCAACCCCTCGTCCGCGACGGCAACCTCGTGACCAGCCGAGGGCCGCAAGACATGGTCCAGTTTGTCCGGGGAATCAAGGAACTATTCGCCGGGACGGTGCCGGTAAGGCCGGCCACAGAGCCGCAGAGCGCGGTTTCATCACCGCAGAGGAATGAACCACCGCAGCTGGTCTTGGGAGCGCTCAAATGGATGCCTCGCCCTTCTTTCCGCACTGCGGCTTTGCTCCTCGGTGCAGCGGCGCTTCTCATCCAGGGGAGGCGACGCCGCGCAGTTGCATAATGGAAACCCAAGCGACACTCCATTGGTTGGAACCGGCGCTGGGTGCGGCATTAATAGGGCTTGTTCTGCTGGATGTCTTTTCGACGGTGCTGTACGCCCGTATCAGCACCGGGATACTCAGTTACCGGATTGCGCGCGTTACCTGGGAGGTTTTCCTCCGGGTGTCCAAGCCATTCGGTCGGCGACGTGGATTTGTGCTCTCGTTTTGTGGGCCGATCATTCTCATCCTGGTGCTCTTTGCCTGGGCCTTGATTCTGACGCTCGGTACCGCCCTGATTATCCACCCGAAGCTCGGCAGCTCCGTTACCGCTAATAACGGTTCCACGCCGACCGACTTTATCGCCGCGATGTACGCCGGAGGCAGCAGCATTTCAATCATTGGCGCCGGCGACTTCGCGCCGCGGACCTCCGCCTTCCGCCTGTTCTACCTCTTCAATTCGCTCGTCGGTATGTCAGTCATCTCACTGACCCTGACCTATCTGCTGCAAATCTACACCGCGCTGCAGCGCAGGAACGTGCTCGGGTTGAGCTTGCATCTCGCCTCTGCGGAGACGGGGGACGCGGCCGAATTCCTCGCCGGCCTGGGTCCGAAGGGACAGTTCAGCTCAGGCTATTCCAATCTCGCGGAACTGGCGGGGCAACTGACGCAGGTCAAGGAGTCGCACCACTTTTATCCAGTGCTATTTTACTTTCGGTTCCGTGCTCCGTACTACTCAGTGTCTCGGTGTACCCTGATGGCGCTGGACACGGTGACCCTGATCAAGAGTGGCCTGGATGACCAACCATATGCGTGGCTGAAAGAATCAGCCTCGGTGGCACAGCTCTGGCGGGCGGCCATGATGCTGGTGACGACCTTGGAAGATACGTTCCTGCCTGAAGGCAAGCCCGAACCGGCCGCATCGCCCGACGAACAAACCCGCGACCGCTGGCACCGGCGATACCGGGCGGGACTGCGGCGACTGCGCCAAGCGGGCATTCAAACCATGAAGGATGAGCAATCCGGCGCTGAGGCTTACGTGGCGTTGCGCAGCCGATGGGACGCCTATATCAGGGCGCTGGCTCCAGCCCTAGCCTATAGCATGGACGAGATCGATCCAGTTGGCAGCACTCCTGAATCAACCGACGAGCGAGGGGAATTCCGAACTCGACTGCGCTTCGCCGATTAATTTCAATCCGCTCGTCACGGTCATCGGCGTTGCCAGCCTTGCTGGAGGTTCTCAGTTGCTGAAACTTCGCATCTGGGTACTGCAAAGGTGGAGAAGATCTACCCGCAAGTCGTCAACTTACTGGCCTGCTGCCGCAAGCGCGAAGCGCTCGTCAAGGTCCTCACCCAACAAAAGGACTTGGAGGCGAGGGTTGAAATCGGTCGCCTCAAGCGCGTTTTCAGCCCTAAACATGCCCAATTTCCCGAGTGAGTCAAGCCAACACCGCCACTACCAGGCCAGCACTTTCCCAACACCTTTGCTGACGTTTTTGCTGACAGTGTTTGGATGGCGAGCAACTGGATTTGTCCGATTAGTATTTGCCAGAAATCTCGTGTGTCCGCATGCCCCGTCGCCCCCCACGCGGCTCTTTCCCGCAACCTCGCCCAACGCGTCGCAAGACCACGTACCCCGAAACAACGGCCCACGATTTTGTTCTCGCCTTCGTTACCACCAGCTGGGTTTTGACCTTCCGGTTGGCATCCAACATCATTCGATGCCACCAGGATAAGTCTAGTTATTTGCGGGACACTAAACTAGATTGAGCCATCATGAAGCTGGATCTTGTGCCGCTCGGCTGCGCCGCCATCGTCGCCGGCACGACTGTCGTTCTGGCCGCCAGCGCCTCGGCTGAACCCCTTCATATCCTGATCGTCCACGCGGATCAACACCGCATCGATTGCCTGGGCGCCTATGGCAACAAGGAAATCAAAACGCCCCACATCGATTCCCTCGCCGCCGATGGCGTGCGTTTCAACAACAGCTTTTGCGCTTTTCCGGTATGCACCCCTTCGCGCTATTCGCTGCTCAGCGGTTTGCCAGTTCACGAACACCAGGGCTGGGATAACCATTGCACGCTCGCGCCTGGCACCCCGACGTTCGCCTCGGTTCTTCGCCAGGCGGGCTACGCCACCAAGGCCGTGGGCAAAATGCATTTTGCCCCCACTTACCTCGATGTCGGTTTTGCGGAAATGGAATTGGCCGAACAGGACGGCCCCGGGCGGTGGGATGACGATTACCATCGCTACTTGCGCCAGTTCGGGCTGGTGGACGCCAACGATCTTGAGGACCAGCGTTCCGAATACCGCCGCGCTGCCCGCCAGATTTACTGGGATTCCTTTGGCGCTCTGCCATCCAATCTTCAGGAGAAGGATTACAGCACCACTTGGATCGCCGACCGGGCGATGGAGACGCTGCAGAAATGGACCCCGGAGCAGCCCGCGCTGCTGATGGTCGGCTTCATCAAACCGCACCATCCCTTCGACCCCCCGGAACCTTGGGCGCACCGGTATGATCCGGAGAAGATATCGTTGCTGCCTGGGTGGACACCCCGGATGTTTCCCTATGATGTTAGAGGCTATTTCACCAATGCCGATCTGACCGAGGCGGCGGTTCGGCGGTGCATGGCCCTCTATTACGCCAGTATTTCAGAAATCGACGAACAGGTCGGGCGAATGTTGGCCCTGCTCAAATCCAAAGGGCTTTACCAGAATACCCTCATCATCTACACCTCCGATCATGGCGAGTACCTTGGCTTCCACCATCAGCTGCTTAAGAGCGGACAGATGTATGATCCGTTGGCCAAAGTGCCGCTCATCGTCAAACTCCCCGGAAACCGGAAGGCTGGTTCAGTCACCGACAAACTGGTCAGCAATATTGACGTCGGGCCTACCGTTTTGAAAATCGCTGGATGCAAGCTCCCGCCCGAAATGAAAGGACTCGACCTCACCGACCCCGCCGCCGCGCGCGACATTGTCTTTTGCGAAACGGCCGACACCGTGATGGCGCGCACCCAGACCCGGAAACTTCTCTATGACACCAGGAATCCCGCCCGCAGCTTGTTTTTTGACGTGCAGCACGATCCGCTGGAAATGACCAATGCCTATGCAGAACCGGCTTTCAAAAAGGACGTCGCAGCACTCATCGAGGCCATTCAAACTTGGCGCCCGAATAAACCCGGCCGCGCATTTTTGGATGAAAATGCCCCGCAAATTCGGCAGCCCAACGTCCCTGCCAACACCCAAGCCCACCGGCAGGAAATGATCGATTATTACGCCCGCAAGATGAAGGAATCTTCTGCGTTTGGGAGTGGCGTCCGGTAAACTTCCGTGCCCAAAGCAGACCGCGTGCCTGTTTTGGATTACACCGCGAGTACACTGGCAAGGGTCGGAATCGTACCCCCACCTGACCGGATGCCGGAGCGGGTTCCGGTCTTCGGGCTCAGAAACCGCAGCCGGGAATTGGTGATAAGAAATATTCAGAAATTATTTGCGCAGCAGGGGAGATGTTCTATAATGGTCATTGCAGTTGAGGATGGGAGGCCGGCGCAGAGCGCCAGAAGGACCCGCCTTCGCTCAAAAGCAGCTTCGGCGGGCGAGCCAATGTCCAATGACAAAGGCCCGGACGCGCCCATGCCCATGGCGTGCGGCATCCGTAATTTGCCTCGCTCCGTTGGGAGCGGGGTTGGTTCTTTGACATCAAGGACGAGTCTGGCGGCGCGAAGCGCCGGAACACCAACCACCAAGCCCCAAGCACCAGAAAAACACCAAAGCCGAAGGTCCGAAAGCTGGAAGACGCCGGGGGTACCGCTTCTACCAGGCCCGGGTGAATTAAACCGCCCAGGCGAAAAAGTTAAGCCGAATTAAAGTAAATTAAACCAAATTAAACATCTTTTTTTTGGCGTCCAAGAGGGCTAGCGGCCCGGAAAATCGACGCAAGTGTCTGATGGACTATGGGTTGGGTGGAAATGAGGCGGCACTGGGCAACAGGGATCAAAGTCCCGATTGTTTTCGATGGAAAGCCGCTGAATTTGGATGCTTTTTTCGGGGTGGAATTCCAAGCCTGCCCGATTCGGAATGCGTTCTGGATCAGGCGCCTACGCGAGTCCCGAGAGCTGAACAAAGCAAAACAAACCCGTTTTGCAAGTTGGTGCCGTCCAAGGAGATAGGACTCCAGTCTCACGTGTCATGAATGAATGCGCTTGGGCCCGCGGCGGCGCGCACAGGAGTGCGCGCCCTGCTATGGGTATTGTCAAGGGAGCTGCTGGGTTATTTCTTTTCTTTCCTTAAAGACGGTTTTTGTTTTTGTGTTTTCCGGCGGCGTTTCCCCTTCTTAATGATCAG
>Ga0070741_10003975_pt1 | contig 35331 bp, 33 predicted proteins | sample Coa_R1_4_FD_66440 | JGI IMG/M metagenome (GOLD analysis project Ga0070741, IMG submission 66440) | Surface soil microbial communities from Centralia Pennsylvania, which are recovering from an underground coalmine fire - Coalmine... | ecosystem: Environmental > Terrestrial > Soil > Unclassified ... | reverse complement strand
TTCATCTGAAGGAGCCGTGGCCCGACTTCATGACGTTCTACGGGACGTCCGCCACCGGCGCGGCCTGGATCGTCCCCAAGAAGTATCTGGAGAAGGTGGGCGAGGACGGCTTCAAGAAGGCCCCGATCGGCGCGGGCCCCTACCGGGTGGTGAGCTTCACCCCGGGCGTGGACCTGGTCATGGAAGCCTTCGAGGGCTACTGGCGGACGGTGCCCTCGGTGAAGCGCCTCGTGTTCCGCAGCATGCCGGACGAGACCACCCGCGCCGCCGCGCTCAAGGCCGGCGATGCCGACATCGTCTACCTGCTGAGCGGGCCCACCGCGGAAGAGGTGAAGCGGACCCCGGGCCTCCGGCTCGCCGCCGCGATGCCGCCCGGCGTGGTGTTCCTCGACCTGCCCGAGCAGTGGGACCCGAAGTCGCCGTGGCACGACATCCGGGTGCGCCAGGCCGCCGGCGCGGCCCTCGACCGCGCCGCGCTCAGCCAGGCCGAGACCCTCGGCCTCTCGCGTCCCACCGGCGGCCTGATCCCGCGCGTGCTCGACTTCGCGCGCGCCTACGATCCGCCCCGGTACGATCCGGCGCGGGCCCGGCGCCTGCTCGCGGAGGCGGGCTACCCGAACGGCTTCGACGCGGGCGATCTCACCCCCTTCCCGCCGTACTTCTCGCTCGCGGAGGCGATCGGCAGCTACCTCCAGGCGGTCGGCGTCCGCACCCGCATGCGCACCATGGAGCGCGCCACGTTCCTCACCGCGTGGCGGGAGAAGAAGCTGCGCGGGGTGATCATGGGCCTGGGCGCGCCCGCCGGCAACGCGGCCACCCGCATCGAGGTCTACGTCACCAAGGGCGGCATCTACTCCTCGGGCGAGGTGCCGGAGATCGAGGCGCTCTTCCGGCGGCAGGCCAGGGAGCTCGACCGCAAGAAGCGCGAGGGCATGCTGCACCAGATCCAGCAGATCATGTACGATCGCGCGATGTACGTGCCGATCTACGAGCTCGCCTTCCTGTGGGGGGTCGGCTCGCGGGTCGAGGAAGCGTGCGTGGACCACATCAAGGGCTTCTCGTACTCGGCACCGTACGAGGATCTGCGGCTCAAGGCGCCGCGATAGGCCCACCGATCAGGAGACCGCTCATGGACATCGTCGACTCCCAGGTGCATCTCTGGGCCGCGGAGAGCCCCGCCCGCCCCTGGCCGCCCGGCCGCGCGTCGGAGGCGCAGAAGCCCTACCAGATCCTGAAGGAGACGCTGCTCTTCCAGATGGACCTGGCCAAGGTGCGCCGCATGGTGCTGGTGCCGCCGTCCTGGGAGGGCGACCGCAACGACATGGCGCTCGAGGCCGCCCGCACCTATCCCGACCGCTTCGCGGTGATGGGCCGCCTGGCCCTGGGCGATCCGGCCAGCCGCTCGCAGGTGGCGGACTGGCGCAAGCAGCCGGGCATGCTCGGCATGCGCTTCACGTTCCACAACGAGCACTACCGCCACTTCCTCACCGACGGCACCGCGGACTGGCTCTGGCCCGCCGCCGAGAAGGCGGGCGTGCCGCTCATGGTGCTGGTGCCGGGCGCCCTCGACCACGTCGACCGCATCGCGAGCCGGCACCCCGGGCTCAAGCTGGTGATCGACCACGTGGGCGTGCCGGTGCGCGGCAAGGCGCCCAAGGTCTTCGACGACCTGCCCGCGGTGCTGGCGCTCGCCCGGCATCCGAACGTGGCGGTCAAGGCCTCCGGCATGCCGGCGCTCTCCACCCAGCCCTACCCGTTCCCGGATCTGCACGACGCGATCCGCCGGCTGGTCGACGCCTTCGGCCCGCGCCGCGTCTTCTGGGGCACGGACCTCACGCGCATGCCGTGCACCTACTACGAGTGCATCACGCTCTTCACCCAGCACCTGCCGTGGCTCAAGGGGGAAGACCTCGAGTGGGTGATGGGACGCGGCGTGTGCGAGTGGCTGGGCTGGCCGCTGACGCGGGCGTGAACTCGCCCCTCACCCCGCCCTCTCCCCTCCGGGGAGAGGGAGAACTGGATCGAGGGGAGGCCCGCTAATCTCCCTCTCCCCTCCGGGGAGAGGGCGGGGTGGGGGGCGCGGACGCCGGGTCAGCGGCCGGCCGGCTCCAGGCGGATGACGCGTCCGCGGCTGTCGTCGGTGAGCAGGTAGAGGCCGCCGTCCGGGCCCTGCCGCACGTTGCGGATGCGCTCGCCGAGGTCGTGGAGGTAGCGCTCCTCCAGCGCCACGCGCCCGTTCTGCAGGCGCAGGCGCACGAGGCCGCCGGGACGCAGCGAGCCCACCAGCAGGTCGCCGCGCCACTCCGGAAACGCGGAGCCGGTGTAGAACACCGCGCCGGACGGCGCGATGACCGGGTCCCAGTAGTAGACCGGCTGCTCCATGCCCTCCTTCGCGGTGCCGATGCCGATCTTCGCCCCCGAGTAGTCGACGCCGTAGGTGATGACCGGCCAGCCGTAGTTCTTGCCCGGCTCGGGGTGGTTCAGCTCGTCGCCGCCCCGGGCGCCGTGCTCCACCGCCCACAGGCGGCCCTGCGCGTCGAGAACGGCGGCCTGCACGTTGCGGTGGCCGTAGGACCAGATCTCGGGCAGCGCGCCCGCGCGACCCGCGAAGGGATTGTCGGGCGGGATCGTGCCGTCGGGATTGATGCGCACGACCTTGCCGAGCGTGGTCGAGAGGTCCTGCGCCCGGTCGCGGTAGGCGAAGCGGTCGCCCAGCGTCACGAAGAGCGTGCCGTCGGGGCGGAAGACCAGGCGCGATCCCCAGTGGTTCGGGCCTTCCACCTTGGGCTGCTGCCGCCAGATCACCTGCGTGTCCTCGAGCCCGCCCGCCCCGAGCCGCCCGCGCGCCACCGCGGTGCCCGCGCCGCTCGGCCCCGGCTCCGAGAACGAGAGGTAGACCAGCCGGTCCTGCGCGAAGCCCGGGCTCAGCGCGACGTCGAGGAGGCCCCCCTGCCCGCGCGCGTACACCGCGGGCACGCCGCCGAGCGGCGCGGAGAGAGCGCCGCCCGCGGCCAGGATGCGCAGGCGCCCGGGCCGCTCGGTGACCAGCAGGCGCCCGTCGGGGAGAAACGCGAGCCCCCACGGGTGCTCGAGCCCGCGCGCCACGTCCACCGCCCGCGCGGGCAGCTTCTGCCACGCCGGCGTGGGCGAGCGCGCCGCGTCCTCCGCCCATGCCGGCCCGGCCAGCAGGAGCAGCGCGACGAGGAGAGCGGCGGGAGCGCTCAGAACCCGACCGGCAGCGAGAGCAGGCCCCGCAGGGTGAGGCTCTGGCGGTGCTCCGGCTGCTGGGAGGCCAGCGCCAGCTTCGGCAGGCGGCGCAGCAGCGTGTTGATGGCGATCTGTCCCTCCATGCGCGCCAGCGGCGCCCCGAGACAGAAGTGGATGCCCATGCCGAAGGCGATGTGGCGATTGTCGGTGCGCGTGATGTCGAGCCGGTCCGGGTCCGGGAACTGCGCCGGATCGCGGTTGGCCGCGCCCAGGAACGGCATGACCATCTCCCCCTTGGGGATCGTCCGGCCTCCGATCACGATGTCCTCGCTCGGGATGCGGGCGGTGCGCTGCACCGGCCCGTCGTAGCGCAGCAGCTCCTCCACCGCGCTCCCGATCAGGGCCGGATTGTCGCGGAGGCGTCGCAGCTGCTCGGGGTGCTTCAGCAGGGCGAGGGTGCCGTTGCCGATGAGGTTCACGGTGGTCTCGTGACCCGCCACCAGCAGCAGGATGCAGCTGGCGAGCAGCTCGTCCTCGCTCAGCTTGTCGCCCGCCTCCTCCGCCGCGATCAGCGCCGACAGCATGTCCTCCCGCGGCGCCGCCCGCCGCTCCGCGATCAGCCCGCAGAAGTACTCGGCGAGGGCCCGGCGCCCGCTCACGCTGCGCCTGCCCACCTCGGAATCGGGCGGCAGCATGATCGCGTCGAGGCCGCGCGCGATGTCGAGGCCCCACTGCTTGAAGCGCTCGTGGTCCTTCACCGGCACGCCCAGCATCTCGCAGATGACGATGACCGGCAGCGGGTAGGCGAACTGCTCGATGAGGTCCATCTCGCCGCGGCGCTCCACCTGGTCCAGCAGGCCGTCCACGATCTGCTGGATGCGCGGGCGCAGGCTCTCGAGGGCCTTCGGGGTGAAGGCCTTGCTCACCAGCCCGCGCAGGCGGGTGTGGTCCGGCGGATCGCGGTCCAGCATGGACAGCCCGAGGCCGGGCGGCACCTGCATGCCGAAGCGGGCGGCCACGAACGCGGCGATGGGCTCCTTGACGAGGCGGGGATCACGCAGGCTCGCGATCACGTCCGCGTAGCGGGTGAGCACCCAGAAGCCGAGCGGGCTGTGGTGGACCGGGTCCTCGCGGCGGAGCAGGTGGTAGGTCGGGTACGGATCCTCCACGAACGCGGGATCCATCGGGTTGAACTGGACGTCGGCCATGTGTGGTGTCCCCTCCCGCGGGCATTCTACATCTGCTAGAGTCTCGACACCCTCCCGCCGCGCGTGGAGGAAAGGAGAGACCATGGCCACGATCACCGGATCCGAAGTGCTGGCGCAGGCGCTCAGGTCCCAGGGCGTCGACACGATGTTCTATCTCATGGGCGGGCCCATGCTGGAGACGGAGGCGGCCTGCATCAGCCTGGGCATCCGGGCCATCGACACGCGCCACGAGCAGGCGGCCGCGCTGGCCGCGCACGCGTGGACCCGCGTGATGCGGCGGCCCGGGGTGGCCATGGCCTGCTCGGGCCCCGGCGCCATCAACCTGGCCACCGGCGTGGCCAACGCCTTCACCGACTGCGCCCCGCTGGTCGCCATCGGCGGCTCGAGCCCGCGCGTGTACCTGGGGATGGAAGCCTTCCAGGAGATCGACCAGGTCGCGATCATGAAGCCGATCACCAAGTGGGCCGAGCGCATCTACGACGCCCGGCGCATCCCCGACGTGGTCGACACCGCGTTCCGCCAGGCCACCACGGGCCGGCCGGGCCCCGTCTACATCGACATGCCGGGCGACGTGCTGGGCGAGAAGATCGAGGAGGAGCAGGTCCACTACCGCGGTCCCTGGCGGCCGGCCCCGCGCACGCTGGGCGACCCCGGCGCGGTCCGCGAGGCGATCGACCTGCTCGCGAAGGCGGAGCGCCCGGTGATCATCGCGGGCAGCGGCGTGTGGTGGTCCGACGGGGCGGCCGCGCTGCGGGCCTTCGTGGAGGCCACCGGCATCCCCTTCTACACCACCCCGATCTCGCGCGGCCTGATCCCCGAGGACCATGAGCTGGCCTTCCTGAACGCGCGCAGCAAGGCCTTCACGGAGGCGGACGTGGTGCTGGCGGTGGGCACCCGCTTCAACTGGGTGATCCAGTTCGGCCGCCCGCCGCGCTTCGCGGCGGATCTCAAGGTGATCCACGTGGACGTCAACCCCGGCCAGCTCGGCCACAACCGCGCGGTGGACGTGCCGATCGCGGGCGACGCCCGCGCGGTGCTGGAGCAGCTGCGCGCGGAGGCCGACGGCAAGATCGCCCCGAAGCGCTACGCGGCCTGGACCGGCAAGCTGCGCACGCTCGACGCCGAGAAGGCCGCCGAGCAGGACAAGGCCATGGCGCGCGACGAGACGCCCATCCACCCGCTGCGCCTCTGCAAGGAGGTGCGCGACTTCATGCGGCGCGACGGCATCCTGGTGGTGGACGGCCAGGAGATCCTCAACTTCGGCCGCCAGGCCATCCCGACCTACGTGGCCGGGCACCGCCTGAACTCGGGCGCCTTCGGCACGATGGGCGTGGGGCTGCCGTTCGGGGTGGGCGCGAAGGTGGCGAAGCCGGAGAAGCAGGTGCTCGTGCTCCACGGCGACGGCTCGTACGGCATCAACGCCATGGAGATCGACACCGCGGTGCGCCACAAGATCCCGGTGGTGGTGGTGATCAGCAACAACGGCGGCTGGACCGCCGACGCCCCGTGGACGCGTCCCCTGCCCAAGCCGGGCCGCAACCTGGGGCACACCCGCTACGACCGGGCGGCGCAGGAGCTGGGGGCCCACGGCGAGTTCGTGGAGAAGCCGCACGACATCCGCCCCGCGCTGGAGCGCGCCTTCGCCTCCGGCAAGCCGGCGGTGGTCAACGTCATCACCGACGGGAAGGCGCGCGCACAGACGGTGCGCTTCTCCGCCTACACGACCTAGCGCGAATCGATTGGCGCGACGGAGGCAACCCTCATGGCCCAGGCCCTCGCCGGCATCCGCGTCCTCGACCTGACCCAGTACGAAGCCGGTCCGTCCGCGACCCAGATGCTGGCGTGGCTCGGCGCGGAGGTGATCAAGATCGAGCCGCCCACCGGCGAGCCGGGCCGCACCGCGCTCTCCGACCAGCGCGGCGAGGACGCGTGGTTCTTCCTGCTGCTGAACTCGGGCAAGAAGGGCGTGACGCTCAACTTGAAGTCGGAGCGCGGGCTCGCGATGTTCCGGGAGCTGGTGAAGACCGCCGACGTGCTGGTGGAGAACATGGGCCCCGGCGCGATGGACCGGCTCGGGCTCGGCTGGGAGTCGCTCCAGCGGCTCAACCCCCGGCTGATCGCCGCGTCGGTGAAGGGCTTCGGGAGCGGCGGCCCCTACGCGGAGTACAAGAGCTTCGAGTGGATCGCGCAGGCGATGGCGGGCGCCATGAGCATGACCGGCTCGCCCGACGGGCCTCCCACCAAGGCCATCGGCGGCCTCGCGGACACCGGCGCGGGCCTGCACGCCGCGATCGGCATCCTGGCCGCGATCATCCAGCGCCAGAGCACCGGCCGGGGCCAGCAGGTGGAGGTCGCCCAGCAGGAGGCGGTGGTGAACCTGCTCCGCATCCACCTGCGCGAGACCTATGCCACCGGCAAGCCGGCGCCGCGCCAGGGCAACCGCTCCGCGGTGGCCGCGCCGTCGAACATCTACCGCTGCCGCCCGGGCGGGCCCAACGACTACGTGTTCATCCACTGCGCGACCGTCGACATGTGGCGGTCGCTCACGCGCATCGTGGGCCGGCCCGAGATGGCGGACGACCCGCGCTACCACGATCGCCGCGACCGCGTGCAGATCGTGGACGAGATCGACGCGATGATCGAGGCGTGGACCGAGAAGCGGAGCAAGCACGAGGTGATGGAGATCCTCGCCGGCGCGGGCGTGCCCTGCGGCGCGGTGCTCGACTCCGCCGAGGTGCTGCACGACCCGCACCTGCGCCAGCGCGGCTTCGTGACCGATCTGGACCATCCGCGGCGCGGCCCCTACCCGATGCCGGGCAACCCGGTGCGCCTGTCCGATTCGCCCACCGATGTGACCCGCTCGCCGCTGCTGGGCGAGCACAACGCCGAGGTCTACCAGCGCCTCCTCGGCCTCGCGCCCGATCAGATCGACCAGCTCAAGCGCGATGGCGTGATCTGAAGGAGCACCACGTGAGCGACAACCAGGCCGTCGTCGTCGATCCCCAAGCCCCCGGCCGTCTCGTCCTCCGCGCCGTCCCCGCCCCCGCGCCCGACCGCGGCGAGGCGATCGTCCGCGTGCGCGCGATCTCGCTGAACCGCGGCGAGGTGCGCCGTTCCACCTTGGCCCCCGCCGGCTGGCGCCCGGGCTGGGACCTCGCGGGCACGGTGGAGCGCGCGGCCGCCGACGGCAGCGGCCCCCGGGCCGGCGCGCGCGTGGTGGGCTTCCTGCCCGAGGGCGCGTGGGCCGAGCGCGTCGCGGTCCCGACCCATGCGCTGGCCGAGCTGCCCGACAAGGTCACGTTCTCGCAGGCCGCGACGTTCCCGGTGGCGGGGCTCACCGCGCTCCACGCCCTCGGCAAGAACGGCACGATCCTCGGCAAGCGGGTGCTGGTGACCGGCGCCACCGGCGGCGTGGGCGACTTCGCGGTGCAGCTGGCGCGCCTGGGCGGCGCGCACGTGACCGCCGCGGTGCGCCGGGCCGATCAGTCCGCCGCGGTCCGCGCCCTCGGCGCCCACGAGGTCACGGTGGGCGACGACATCCCGCCCACGCCGAAGTACGACCTGGTGATCGAGTCGGTGGGCGGCCGCACGCTCGGCACCGCGCTCGCCGCGCTGGAGCGCGGGGGCGTCTGCGTGACCCTCGGGGTCTCCGCATCCGCCGAGGTCACCTTCGACGCCCGCACCTTCTTCGCCACCGGGCGCACCCGGCTCTACGGCTTCTACCTCTTCACCGAGCTGGGCGACGAGCCGGCCGCGATCGGGCTCAGGCGGCTGGCCGACCTGGTCGCCGCCGGGCGGCTCGCGCCGCACATCAGCGTGGAGCGCCCGTGGAGCGAGATCGCGCAGGTGGCGGCGGACCTGATCGCCCGGACGTATCCGGGCAAGGCGGTGCTGACGCTCTAGGGACCGACGCTCCGGCCGACGGGCGGCGCCGGATCAGCGGAAGCGGGGGATCACCTTCTCCGCGAAGAGCTCGAGCGTCTTCTTGCAGCGGTCGCGGTCGAGGATGCCCTGGCCGAAGAGCAGGAACACCTCGCGGAACGGGACGTGCCGGGCCGCGTCCTCGATCATCCGGCTGACCGTGTCCGGGTCGCCGATGAGGAGCGGCGGCCGGTCCTGCCCGAAGGGCACCGACCAGGCATCCCACATCCAGAGGCAATCTTCCGCCCACGCCTCCGCCTCGCTCTTCGTGTCGGCCAGCACGAGGTAGCCGCCCCACGCCGCCTCCTCCCCGCGCGGGATCGTCCGGCCGTGCTGCTCGGCGACCTCGCGGTAGCGGCGCCAGAGCATCTCGCAGAAATCCATCTCGCCCGCCATCACGATGGGCTTGCCGCCCTCCCGCGCCCAGTAGAGCGAGGTCTGGAGGCTGTGGGTGAAGCCCGAGTAGACCGGGATCGGGTTCTGCAGCGGGCGCGGCGCGATGCCGACCTCGCGGACGGCCCCGCTCGGGTCGACGCCGCGGCCGTACTTGAGATAGACCGGGTGCTCGTGCGGCTGCGTCTGCCCCTCGGGCGGGAACGACCAGTACTTGCCCTTGAACGAGAAGGTGTCGTGCGTCCACGCGGTCTTGATGATCGCCACGCACTCCTCGAAGAGCTCCCGGTTGCGCGCGTCCTCCTCGCTCTTGCGGTTCCAGGGGCCGGTGGCCTTGGCTCCGGGGACGGCCGCGTAGTTCTCGAACCAGCGCGCCTGGTAGCCGCGCACGAAGGCCACGTTGAGGCGGCCGCCCAGCAGGTGGTCGAGCGTCGCCGCGTGCTCGGCCACCCGCAGCGGGTTGTGGGTCGGCAGCACGTACCCGAACTGGTTGATGCGCAGGCGCGGGGCGTGCTGGCCCAGGAACATCGCCATGAGCCCGGGGTCCTGCCCCAGCTCGAAGCCCTCGATCTGGAGATGGTGCTCCGGGATGCCGATGCCGGACCACCCGGTCTGATCGCAGGTGCGCGCGTAATCGGCGATCTCGTCCAGCATGCGCTGGTAGAGCACCGGGTCCTTGCCGGCCATGCCCCGCTCCAGCTCGTGCCGGCGGCCGATCGTGACGTACATGAACGCGTGGAAGTCCATGCAGGCTCTATACAATGGACCGGCGCGCAGTGACAACCCCGCTCACGGGAGGGACCCGATGCCACGACTGGACCGGCTACCGCAGATCAACCGCAACAACCTGCTGATGCTGCCGGTCCCGGTCAACGACACCGCCCCGTTCACGCCGCCGGGCCGGCCGCTCGCGGCCTGCCGGCTCGCCATCGTCACCACCGCGGGCCTGCATCGCCGCGGCGACCGGCCGTTCGGCCCCGGCGAGCAGACCTACCGGGTGATCCCCGCCGACACCCCGGCCGCCGACATCGTCCAGAGCCACACGAGCCTCGGCTTCGACCGCACACCGATCCTGCGCGATCTCAACATCTCGTTCCCGGTCGACCGGCTGCGCGAGCTGGTGAGTCGGGGGACGCTCGGCGGCGTCGGCCCGCACCACTACTCGTTCATGGGCGCGCAGCGGGACGTCACGCGCATCGAGCGGGAGACGGGCCCCGAGGTCGGCCGGCGCCTGCGCGAGGAGGGCGTGGACGCCGCGCTGATCACGCCCACCTGACCGTTCTGCACGCACACCGGCGGTGTGCTGGCCCGGGCGCTCGAGATGACCGGCATCGCGACCACGTCGATCAGCATGGTGCGCGAGCACACGGAGAAGATCCGGCCGCCGCGCGCGCTCTTCGTGCCGTTCCCGTTCGGCCACGCCCTCGGCCGTCCCGGCGACCCCGATCTCCAGCACCGGGTCCTGCGCGCCGCCCTCGACCTGCTCGCCGAGCCGGCCGGCCCGGTGCTGCGCGACTTCCCCGACGACGCCGAGCCCGCCGACCAGCCGCCCGCGCCGGTGCAGGCCTCGGGCGTCGAGCCCGCGTCGGCCATTCCCGACGATCCCGCGCTCGAGACGGCGCAGATGCGCCAGTACCACGAGCGGTGGCTCGCCTCGAGCGGCGGACGCACCGCGTTCGGCCTCTCGGGCGTGCCCGCGACCCGCTTCCGCGGTGTGGTGCGCTTCCTCCAGGCCTTCGCGGCCGGCGAGGACGCGGACATGGAGGAGCGCCCGGCCGACCTGCCGCTGGCCGACTTCATCCGCTACTGCGCGGACGACTGGAAGGCGCTCTACTGGGAAGGACGGCTCGCCGTGAAGCCCGCCGACGGCGGCGACGCCATCGCCCGCTGGTTCTGGGGCGAGACCGCCGCGGGTCAGGTGCTGCGGCGCGTGCGCGAGCGGCTGGACGCCTCCGCGGATCCGCGGTGGAAGGCGGCGGCGTTCGGAGTGGCGCGGTAGCGGATCGCCGTCCTATGCCGCCCCCTCACCCTGCCCTCTCCCCCTCGCGGGGGAGAGGGCGAGAGGGTGGGGCGGGATTACTCGCCGAGCCAGACGGTGTCGAGCTGGCAGTTCAGGAAGTGGCTCGGGGTGATGGTCCAGCCCCGCACCCTGGAGTTGTAGGCGACGATGCGGTTCCACTGGAACGTCATGATGTAGTGGACCTCCTCGTCGTAGAGCCGCTTCTCGAAGGCGCGGAGGATCTTCCTCCGCTCCTCCGGGTCGGTGGCGCGCGACTGGCGCGCGTAGAGGTCGTCCATCACCGTGTCCTTGTGCCGGCTGAAGTTGACCGGGGACGTGGTGAGGAACCAGTGCAGGTCCATGTCGGGCTCGACGATGGAGTTGCACGGCGCGTTGGTCGACACCTCGAAGTCGCCCTGCTTCTGCGCCTGCAGCCACGCGGCGGACTCGAGGCTCACCTGCTTGACGTTGAGGCCGACCTGCCGCCACTGGTCGATCAGCCAGATGCCGACCGGCTCGTAGGGCATGGGCACCGCGCGGTTGGTCAGCGTGAACGAGAGCCCTTCCGCCCCCGCCTCCTTCAGGAGCCGCCGCGCCTCCGCCCGGGCCGCGTTGATGTCGCTGCCGTAGCCGGCCAGCTTCTTCAGCTCCTCCGGCGGGGTGGCCCACGGGGTGCCCGGCACCTGGATGCCGGCCACGTCCTTCACCACCGCGATGCGCGAGAGCGCGGCCGAGCCCGCCCAGCGGTCGAGCGCGAGGCTGAGCGCGCGGCGCACCCGCCTGTCTCCGAACGGCTTCTTCTCCTGGTTCATCGCCACCTGGATCGAGCAGTTCCAGGGGCTCTCCTGGACCGTGATCTTGTTGCCGAGGGCCTGCACCAGCGCGTCCCGCTGCGACGGGCTGAAGCCGCGGAACTGGATCATGGCCCGCTCGCCGCGGATGGCCGCCACCTGCGCGCCCGCGTCCTGGATGAAGATGGCGCGGTAGCCGTCGAGGTAGGGCTTGCCCTTGTCCCAGTAGTCCGGGTTCTTCTTGCCCACCCAGTGGGAGCCGCGCACGTACTCCACGAACTTGAAGGGCCCGGTCCCGTCGATGTTCTTCTCGTACCAGCGCGGGTCCTTGGCCAGGATGTCGGCGCGGTAGATGTAGTTCCAGGGCGACGACACGTTGGCGATGAACGAGGCCTCCGGCGCCTTCAGGCGGAACACCACCGTCCCCGCGTTCGGGGCCTCCACCGACTCCACCCCGCGGTAGGCGGCCTGCCGGCTCGAGACCACGCCGGGCGGCGGGAAGATGATGTGGTCGTAGGACGCCTTCACGTCCGCCGCGGTCAGCACCGCGCCCGAGTGGAACTTCACGCCCTTGCGGATCTTGAAGGTGTACGTCTTCTTGTCGGGCGAGACGGTCCAGGACTCGGCGATGTCACCGACGAACCTGGTCCCGGTGCGGTCCGTCGGGTCCACCCGCATCAGCGTGCTGTAGTGCGGCCCGGTGGGATGGAGCATCGCGAAGGTCTCCTCGCGATGCCCGTCGAAGCCGGGCGGCTCGGCCGCCACCACGAACACCAGCTCGCCGCCCGAGCGCGGCTGACCCTGCGCCGCCACCGGGGTGGGGGCCGCGAGCGGCCCGAGCGCGAGCGTGATGAGGAAGCCGACGAGAATCGCCAGGGATCGCAGGGAGCGGGTCATGGGCCGACCTCCGGGTCGATGGGGCGATGAGGGGTGGGCGATGGGCGTGGTCGGGGCGACGGACGATTGGGCGGCAGTCTACCAGATCGCGCGGTCTACTTGAGCCGCGGCAGGAGCCGCGTCGCGACCTCGGAGACCTGGGCGAGCTGGTCGCCTCCCGCGAAGCGCAGGGCCAGATGGCGGGCGCCGGCCGCGATCCAGCGCTCGAGCCACTCCGCGCAGCCCTCGATCGGCCCCGCGTAGGTGGCCTGCCGGGCCATGATGGCGGCCGCCGGCGCCGCGTAGTAGGTCTCGAGGAACGAGCGCAGGCGCTGCTCGGCCGCGGCCTTGTCGGCGTCGAGCGCCAGCGTCACGTAGGCCGCCCCCGCCACCGCGTCCGCGGGACGGCCGGCGGCCCGCGCGGCGGCCTGGATCCGGAGGAAGTGCTCGGCGAAGAACTCCACGCTGGGCCCGGTGGGGAACCACGCGTCGAAGCGCGCGGCCTCGCGGAACGCGGTGGGCCCGCTGCCTCCGATCCAGATGGGCGGCCCGCCCGGCCGGTGGGGCTTCGGCTCCACGGTGGCGCCCTCCAGCGTGAAGTGCCGGCCCTGGTAGGAGACGCCGTCGCGCGCCCACAGCGCGCGGCAGATCTCGAGCGTCTCCAGGAAGCGGCCGATCCGCCGCTCGAACGGCACCCCGCAGGCCGCGAACTCCTTGCGGATCTGCGGGGTGTCGGCCGCGAAGCCCACGCCCAGGATCACGCGGCCCTCCGCGATCCGGTCCACGGTGCCGACCAGGTGGGCCAGCACCACCGGGTTGCGCAGCGCGGGCAGCAGCACGCCGGTGCCGAGCCGCACGCGCCGCGTGCGCGCCGCGATGGCCGCCATCAGCGTCAGCGGCTCGTGCCGCGGCCGCGCGGTGATGGAGTCGCCGATCCACACCGAGTCGAAGCCGGCCGCCTCGGCCCGCTCCGCCATCGCCAGCAGCGGGCCGGTCTCGGGCCGGCCCGACATGATGGCCTCCCGCGTCGGGATGAGGACGCCGATCTCCGCCATCCCGTCGCCCTACGCGTCGCGCCAGGCGCTCGCCTGGTCCAGCCGCGCGATGTGCTGGGCATCGAGCGCCAGATCGACACCGCCCACCAGCTCCTTCACCTGGGCCGGGGTGGTGGCGCTCGCGATGGGCGCGGTGATGCCGGGGCGATTCACGAGCCACGCGATCGAGACCTGGGCCGGGGTGGCGCCGAGATCCTTCGCGACCTGCTCGACCGCGGCCAGGACCCGGAACCCGCGCTCGTTCATGTAGGCCTTCTCCACCCCGCCCGCCCGCGCGGTCCTGGGCAGCGGCTGGCCCGGGCGGTACTTGCCGGAGAGGAAGCCGCTCGCGAGCGAGTAGTACGGGATCACCCCGATCTCCTGCTCGCGGCACAGCGGCTCGAGCTCCCGCTCGTACTCGTCGCGGCTCACCAGGTTGTACTTCGGCTGCAGGCACTCGTAGCGCACGGTGCGGTGCCGGTCGCTCTCCCACAGCGCGCGGGCGAGGCGCCACGCCGAGTAGTTGGACGCCCCCACGTAGCGCACCTTGCCCTGCCGCACCAGGTCGTCGAAGGCGCGCAGCGTCTCGTCGAGCGGCGTCTCGGTGTCGTCCCAGTGGGCCTGGTAGAGGTCGATGTAGTCGGTGCCGAGCCGCCGCAGGGAGGCCTCCACCGCGGCCATGATGTGGGCGCGCGAGAGGCCCTTGTCGTTGGGCCCGCTGCCCATGGGTCCGCACACCTTGGTGGCGATCACCAGGTCCGCGCGGTGCTTGCGCGCCCCCAGCCAGGTGCCGAGCGTGTGCTCCGACTCCCCGCCCTTGTTCCCGGGGGCCCAGCGCGAGTACACGTCCGCGGTGTCGATGAAGTTGCCGCCCGGCTCCACGTAGGCGTCGAGCACCGCCTCCGAGGCCTTCTGGTCGGTGGTCCAGCCGAAGGTGTTGCCCCCCAGGCACAGCGCGGAGACCTTGAGCCCGGTACGTCCCAGCCGGCGCGTCAGCATGAGCGATCGTCCTCCTGAATCGGGGCGGTGAGCGGCGTCGCGGTGAGCGGCATCTGACAACAGGCTCCCCCGGCTGTCAAGGCAGGTGCGCACGGCGCGCGGCGCTGCTAGAGTGCCTCCCGACGATCCGGTCCGCGAAAGGAGCCCTGCCATGGCCCGCGCCTACGACGTCATCGACGCCGACGGTCACGTCCTCGAGCCGGTGGACCTCTGGGACAAGTACCTCGATCCCGGCTACCGCGACCGCGCCCCCCGCATGATCATCGACACCGACGGCAAGGAGCGGCTGCTCGTGGAGGGGCAGGTGCTGGGCAGCAAGAAGGGCTTCAACGTGGTCGGCGCCATCGGCTCCCGCCAGGGCGCGGTGGACGAGGCCACCCTCAAGTACACCGACGGCCGCCCGGGCGGCTTCGATCCCCACGCCCGCATCCCGGACATGGATCTGGACGGCATCGACGCCGCGTTCCTCTACCCGTCGGTCGGCCTCTTCGCGGGCGCGGTGCGGGAGCCCGGCCTCGCGGGCGCGATGTGCCGCGCCTACAACCGCTGGCTCGCCGAGTACTGCCGGCCCTATCCCGATCGGCTCTTCGGGGTCGCGATGCTGCCCATGCAGTCGATCGAGCTGGCCATCGAGGAGATGCGGTTCGCGCGGCGGGAGCTCGGCATGCGCGCGGGCTTCCTGCGCCCGAACCCCTACAACGGTCGCTCGCTCCACGACCCGGCCTACGAGCCGTTCTGGACGGAGGCGGAGGCGCTCGACTTCGCGATCGGCCTGCACGAGGGCGCGAGCGGCGGCATGCCCCAGGTGGGCGTCGACCGCTTCGAGACGCGCGGGGCCAGGCACATCATCTCCCACACCATGGAGATGATGCTGGCCGCGATGAGCGTGATCTGGGGCGGCGTGTGCGACCGCCATCCGCGCCTGCGCATCGCGTTCCTCGAGTCGGGCGGCGGCTGGATCGCGCCGTGGCTCGATCGCATGGATCGCCACTTCGACGATCAGGGCTTCAACGATTCGGGGCTCTCCATGCGGCCGAGCGAGCTCTTCCAGCGCAACTGCTGGATCTCGTTCGAGCCGGTCGAGGGCTGCCTGGGCGCGCTCGCCGACTACATCGGCCCCCACAAGATCCTGTGGGCCACCGACTACCCGCATCCCGACGGCTTCTTTCCCGGCGCCCCCGCGATGATCGCGAGCCGCCCCGAGCTGTCCGAGGCGACCAAGCGCCAGATCCTGGGCGGCGGGGCGCGCGCCTTCTACGGGCTCTCGTGAGCGAGCACGCGCTCTCCGGCGTCCGCATCCTCGATCTGACCCAGTTCGAGGCCGGCACCTCCTGCACCCAGCTCCTGGGCTGGCTGGGCGCCGACGTGATCAAGATCGAGCCGCCCGGCGGCGAGCAGTCGCGGCGCAACCGGCCCGAGGTGCCGGGCAAGGACGCGATGTTCTTCCTGCTCTTCAACGCCAACAAGCGGAGCGTGACCATCGACCTCAAGAAGCCGGAGGGCCACGCGCTGTTCCTCCGCCTGGCCGAGCGGGCCGACGTGGTGGTGGAGAACTTCGCGCCCGACCTCATGGAGCGTCTCGGCCTGGGCTACGACCGCCTCGCGTCGGCCAATCCGCGGATCGTCCTCGCGCGGCTCAAGGGCTTCGGGCTCTCCGGCCCGTACCACGAGTACAAGAGCTTCGACATGATCGCGCAGGCGATGGGCGGCGTGATGAGCGTGACCGGTTTCCCCGACCGCGAGCCGGTGCTCTGCGGGGCCAACATCGGTGACAGCGGCGCGGGCGTGCACATGGCGGCCGGCATCATGGCCGCGCTGATCGAGCGGCAGCGCACCGGCCGGGGCCAGGTGGTGGAGGTCTCGATGCAGGAGGCGGTGGCCAACCTGATACGCCAGCGCTACGTGGTGCACTACCGTGATGGCAAGCCGACGCCCCGGCGCGGCAACGGGGCACCGCCCGGCGCGGTGCCGGACGGGCTCTACCCCTGCGCACCGGGCGGGCCCAACGACTACGTCTACATCTACGTGCAGCCCATGAACCAGGGGATGTGGGAGGACTTCGCGCGCGCCATCGGCCGCGAGGACCTCCTGGGCGATCCGCGCTGCGTCGACGCTCCGACCCGGTGGCAGCACCGCGACGCGCTCAACCGGATCGCGCGCGCCTGGACCGGGGCGCGCTCCAAGCAGCAGGTGCTGGAGACGCTCGGCAAGGCCGGCGTGCCGTGCGGAGCCATCCTCGACACTCAGGAGGTGCTGGACGACCCGCACCTGAACGCTCGCGGCGCGATCGAGACCATCGACCACCCGACCCGCGGCCGCTTCCGCGTGCCCGGCTGCCCGATCCGGCTCTCGTCGGGCACGGCCGACACCACGCCGCCGCCGCTGGCCGGCCAGCACACCGACGAGGTGCTCGCCGAGGTGCTGGGGCTCGGGCCCGAAGATCTCGCCACCCTGCGGGCGCAGCGGGTAGTCTGATCGGGTCTTCTTCGTCCACTCGCCCGATATCTGGGCGCGCTTTCCCACCCTGGTGCCCGGCGTGCTCGCGCTGGACGGCATCGACGCCGGGGCCGACGTGCAGGCGCTGCTGCCGCGATGGGACGACCGCGCCCGCGAGCGCCTCGCGGCCGGGCCCGGGTCCGAGCTGGCGCCCGAGTCGCAGCTGCCGGAAATCTCTCGTGGCGTCGCGCCTACACCCAGATGGGCTCGAAGCCGACCCAGTACCGCTCGGCGGCCGAGGCGCTCCTGCGCCGCTTTCGCCGGGACGGCGACCTGCCGCGCGTGCACCCGCTCGTCGACGTGTGCAACGCACTCTCCCTGGCCTTCGCGCTCCCCGTCGCGGTCTTCGACCTGGCCGGCGTGGTCGGCCACCTGGAGGTGCGCCCCGCCGAGGGCGGCGAGGAGCACGTGGGCTTCTCGGGCGAGGTCGAGCGCGCGGAGCCCGGCGAGGTGATCTTCGCGGACGCGGACCGCCATGCCCACGCGCGACGCTGGACGTTCCGGCAGAGCCGTCGCTCGACGGTCGGCCCGGACACGCGGGACGTCCTGATCGTCGCCGAGGGCCTGCACCCGACCGCCGCGGCCGACGTGCCGGCGCCGATCGACGCGCTCGCCACCACGGTGGCCGGCGTGTGGGGCGCGCCCCGGCCGCGCGCGGTGCTCACCGCGGCCGCGCCCCGCTTCGAGATTCGCCCCTGACGCCGACCGCGACCGGTGTCCCCGGCATCCGGTCCGTCGTGGCCCGCAGCCTGCCCGCGGCCGCCGCGGTCGCGGTGTTCGGCACGCTCTACGGCGCGGCGGCCCGTCCGGTGCTGGGCGTGCCGCTCACGCTGCTGTCGTCGGTCCTGGTCTACTCGGGCGCGCTCCAGTTCGCCATGGTCGCGCTCCTGGGCGCTCTTCCTCGTGGACGAGACGTTCGGCTTCGCCGTCGCCGCCGGCAACCAGGTGCCGCCGCACGCGGTGGGACGCACCACCGAGCGCACGCTGCTGGTGGCGGGCCTCACCCTCTACGTGGCGTGGCTGGCGGGCACGCTGGTGGGCGTGCTGGGCGGCGGGCTCACCGCGGTGGAGGGCGTGGCGGGCGCCATCTTCCCGGTGCTCTTCATCGGGCTCGCCGCGATGGCGGCGACGCGTCGCTCCTACGTGCTGCGCGCGGGGGCCGCCGCGCTCCTCACCGCCGCGGTGGCGGTGTGGCTGCCCGGGCTGCGGATGCTGGCGCCGGTGATCGCGGCCCTGCTGGTGGCCCTGCCGGGGCGCGAGCCGTGAGCGCGCTGACGCTCCTGGTGATCGCGCTGATCACCGACGCGAGCCGCGCGATCGCGGTGGTGCTGCTCCCCCGGCCGAGCGCGCGGTTCGAGATGGTCCTGGCCCGGATCCCGGCCGCGATCTTCGCCAGCCTCGCCGTCGCCACCCTGCTGGGCGAGGGCGGCGCGCTCCCCGCCCCGCCCGTCCTGGGCGCGGCCGCCGGCGCGCTGCTGGCGAGCCCCGCGCGCGCCCTGCTGCCGGCGCTGATCGGCGGGGCGGTCGGCTACGGGGCGGGCCTCTTCTTCTGATCGGCGCGCGGTGAGGCGCTGCCTGCGATCGTGCCGAACGTCGGCGGTGAAGCGCCGCCGCCGATCGTCAGGAGCGGCGCCGCGCGGGCCAGGTGCCCATGACCTGGCGCAGGATCGCGAACTCGCCGATGTGATACGTGTTGTGCTCGGAGGCGATCAGCAGCTCGCGGATCAGCGTGTGCTGGGGCGCGTACGGCAGGGCGGAGCCGAGCGCCACCTTCGGGGTGGCCGCGATCTTCTCCAGGGCCGCCCGGTCGCGGAGGAAGTCGGCCACCGTCTTCTGCCACATCGCCTCGTCGGCCTGGGCATCCGGCTTCGGCCAGTAGTCGTCGGGCCACGTGGGGAGCCGGTAGTTGGGATCCTGGATGTAGTCGAGGATGTCGCGCTGGGCGATGCGCATGTGCTCGAGCAGGTGCCACGGGGTGTAGGGGACGTGCGGCGGCCGGGTGTTGATGTGCTGCATCGGAAAGTCGGCCACCACGTCCTCGAACGTCATGTAGGACGGCCCGTGAACCAGCGCCCGCACCTCCGTGCGCACCGGATCCTGGGCGCGCGCGGCCTCCTTCACGCGCGCCGCGTCCTTCGCGCGGGCGGCGTTCTTCGCGCGGGACGAAGCGCTGCGCTTCTTGCCCGCCTTGGCGCGGCTCATCGCGTGCCGGTGGGCCAGCGCGGCGGTTGCGGCAGCGCGGCCAGCGCCTGCTCGAAGGCGTGCCACAGGAACGTGTGCTGCCCCATGCCCGGCCCGACCAGCCGCGGGCCTATCCCGAGGTGCCGGGCGGCCAGCCGCGAGGCCTCCTGGACATCCGTCACCGGCTCGAAGCGCCCGTCCGCCGCGCGCCGGCTCAGCACCGGCATGGGCTGCGGGTGCGTGGGCTCGAAGCCCAGCAGGTACTCGCGCCCGTCGTCACCCATCACGAGGATGCCTTTCACGGAGCCCCGTCCTTTCATGGCGTGCCCTCCACCCGCAGTATAGACTCGGACGCCAGGAGGCGCCGATCATGACCAGGGACACGATCGCCGGCTCGACCACGGACAACCCGTACGCGTTCCGGCTCTCGCCCGGCATGCGCCGGGGCTTCACCAGCGAGACGCCGCTGCCGACCCGTCTGGTCTCGAACGAGGAGTTTCCGCCGCTGCCCCAGACCGCCGCCCAGCGCCGGGTGGAGGAGGCGGTCCTGGCCGAGGCCGGCCGCCTCGCCCCGCGGCTCGGGCTGAGCCGTCGGGACTTCCTGCGCACGAGCGGCGGCATCGCCACCTCGCTGCTGGCCATGAACGCGGTGTTCGGCCCCTTCTGGGACGTGCAGCCGGTAGAGGCCGCCGATCCCGCCGCCTTCAAGGAGCGGAGCGGCGACCGCTTCTTCATCTTCGACGTGCAGCTCCACTACGTGGGCGCGGCCTACGATCCGCACGACGAGGAGGCGAGCCGGCGCGGCGCGGTGAGCAAGGGCGCGCTGCTCGGGCTGCGCCGGGGATCGCGCCGGCTCAACCCGAGGCTGGCGAGTGACCGGGGCACGCTGGCGGATCTGTCGTGGGCCAACATGGTCAAGGAGGTCTTCCTCGACAGCGAGACCGACATCGGGCTCATCTCCACCCCCCCGGGTCCGTATCCGCAAGAGGCCGTCGTGCCTCCGAAGGAGATGACCCACATCCGCGACGAGATCAACCGTGTCACCCGGTCGCAGCGCATGCTCGCGCACGGGCTGATCACTCCGCAGCTCGGCCAGGTCGATCTCGACTTCATGGACCGGCAGGCCGCGCAGATGAAGGTGGACGCCTGGAAGGGCTACACGGGCGCGGCGCCGAAGGGCTTCGACCGCGGCTGGTTCGTGGACGATGAGAAGATCGCCTACCCGATGCTGGAGCGCGCGCGCAAACTCGGCGTGAAGCGGATCTGCCTGCACAAGGGCCTGCCGCTCGGGCCGGCGGCCGACTTCAACCATCCGCGCGACGTGATCAAGGCCGCGCGCGACTTCCCCGATCTCGACTTCGTGCTCTACCACGCGGGGCTGCTCACCGTCCCGCGCGGCACCGGCGCGGAGGTGCCGTGGACCAGCGAGTTCTGCCGGATGAAGAAGAAGGAGGCGGGGCTCCGCAACGTCCATATGGAGCTGGGCTCCACCTTCGGACAGCTCGCGACCACCAATCCGACCGCGTGCGCGCACGTGCTGGGCCAGACGATCGACGCTTTCGGGGCGGACCACGTGCTGTGGGGCACCGACTCCATCTGGTACGGGTCGCCCCAGTGGCAGATCGAGGCCTTCCGCCGCTTCGAGATCCCGCAGGCCCTGATCGACGCCCACGGCTACCAGCCGCTGACCCGTCCGGTGAAGGAGCAGATCTTCGGGCTCAACGCGGCCCGCCTCTTCGGCGTCGACGTCGCCGCCCAGCGCAACGAGCCGCCGAAGGACTATCTGAGCCAGATCAAGATGGCCTACCTCGACGACGGCCCCGCCCCCGGCCACCGCTTCTACGGCTGGGTCAGCTGAAGGGGTCAGGTCTTACATTCCGACATTTTTTCGCGAGAGACGAGATCTCGCGTCCCGCGAAAATGTCGGAATGTAAGACCTGACCCCATCAGACGTACACGCGGGGGATGCGGGTGTTGAGGTTGGTGAGCACCTCGTAGGGGATGGTGCCGGCCCACTGGGCGAGGTCCTCGCAGGTGATGAGCTCGTCGCCGTCGCGGCCCAGCAGCGTGACCACGTCGCCGTTGAATGCGGTGTCCCACTCGATGTTCACCATGATCTGGTCCATGCAGACGCGGCCCACCACCGGGTACTTCTTGCCGCGGATCAGCACGTGGGCCACGTTGGAGAGCGCGCGGAAGTAGCCGTCGCCGTAGCCCACCGGCACCGTCACCACCCGCACCTGGTGGTCCGACTGCCACGTCGATCCGTAGCTCACCGGATGGCCGGGCTGCACCACCTTGAAGTACACCACGCGCGAGCGGAGCGACAGCGCCGGCTTCACCGCGATGCTGCGCTTCACCTCGTCCGACGGATAGACGCCGTAGAGCAGGATGCCGGGCCGCACCATGTCCAGGTGGCTCTCGCGCAGCTGGAGCACCGCGCCCGAGTTGGCCATGTGGCGGAGCGGCGGCTTGATCCCCTGCTTGTCGTACCACTCGAGCACCTCCAGGAAGCGCGCGAGCTGCAGCCGCGCCGAGGTGAGGTCGGCCGCGTCGGCGTTGGCGAAGTGCGAGTAGATGCCCTCCACCAGCGTGTGCCGGCACTCGGTGGCCCGCTCGAGCAGACCGCGCGCGCTGTAGTAGTGCACGCCGATGCGCTCCATGCCGGTGTCGATCTTGAGGTGCACGCGCGCGCCCACCCCCAGGCGCTCCGCCGCCTCGTCGATCTGCTGGAGCTTGTCGATGGACGAGGCGGTCATGGTGAGACCGTGCTGGAGGAACACCGGGATCTGGTCGCCGAAGATGCCGCCCATGACCAGGATGGGCAGGGTGAGCCCGGCTTCCCGCAGGGCCACCGCCTCCTCGAGGAACGCGACGCCGAGCGTGCGCGCGCCGAGGCCGACCAGGTGCCGGGCCACCGGCACGAGGCCGTGGCCGTAGGCGTTCGCCTTCACGATGGGCATCACCGCGGCCGGGGCCACCGCCGCCTGGATCGCGCGGAAGTTCTCCGCGAGACGGTCCAGGCTGACCTCGACGACCGTCGGCCGCAGCGCGCCCCGATCCACGCCGATGATCTATGCCTACCGGGGCACCACCGACTTGAACCTGGGCATGACCTCCCGGGCCAGGAGCTCCATGGAGTGGCGCCACGCCTGCGGGTTCTCGCTGTAGTCGAAGCAGAACACGAGGAGCGTGCCGAAGCCGCCGACCTCCTCGTAGATGTCGTGGAGCTTCTGCGTCACGGTGGCCGGCGAGCCGACCAGCCAGTTGTGCCTGGCGCAGTACTCGGGCGTGACGTCCGAGTCGGGCACGTCCTCCCGGTGCTTCAGGTACTGGGTGAAGCCGAAGGCGGCCAGCAGCGGCAGGAAGTACTCGGTCATCATGCGGCCCATCATGCCGCCCGCGGAGAGCCGGAACGCCTCCGCGTCGGTGTCGGCCACGAACACCTCGCGGACCATGCGCCAGTCCGAGCGCTTCGGGGTCCGGCCGGTCCGGGCCGCGCCCTGCTCCACCGCTTCCCAGTGGCTTGCCACGTAGCCCGGGTTGAGGTTCAGGCTCATCGGCCAGAACCCGCGCTCGCCCGCCAGCTTGAGCGTGTCGGAGCCCTTGTTGAGGCCGGCCACCCCGATCGGCGGGTGCGGCTTCTGGAAGGGATAGATGTGCGGCCTGAGCGTCCCGAACATGGTGCCGGTCTTGGTGACGTGCCAGTACTTGCCCTTGTAGTCGAACTCGGGCTCGTCGCTCCAGAGGCGCAGGATGATGTCGAGCGACTCGCGGGTCATCTCCCGGTTCTGCCCCGACATGCCGTCGACGTTGAAGAGCGTCCAGTCGCTCGGCAGCCCGCTCGCAGCGACCCCGAAGTTGAGCCGCCCCTGGGCCAGGTGGTCCAGCATCGCGACCCGGTTCGCCAGCTCGGCGGGGTGGTGGTACGGCATGAGGAAGCCGCCGGGCCCGATGCGCATGCGCGCGGTCTGCATCAGCGCCTGCGCCACCAGCAGGTCCGGCGAGGGATGCGGCTCCCACGGCGCGGTGTGGTGCTCCCCGATCCACGCCTCGCTGAAGCCCAGCTCGTCGGCCCAGCGGAGGTTCTGCAGGTCCCACTGGTGCCCGTCGAAGAGCGCCCGCTCGGGCGGGTGCGACGGCATCGTGAACAGGCCGTAGTCCATGGCGTACCTCCTATCGCTCGAAGGGAAAGAGCGGCCGCCGGCGGTTCCGGTAGGTGAAGAGCCGCAGGTCGGAGCTGGTCACGCCGTCACCGTCGCAGAGCACGATGTGCCGGGCGATGGGCTCGAAGCCGGCGCGGAAGTGCTGGCGTGACTTGATCAGCACGTACTTCTTGCGGCGGGGGTCGATGCCGCAGTGGGTGAACACTCCGGTGTCGAAGGGCTCGCTGCGCCCCTCCGAGACCACGATCTGCACGGAGCCGGTGTCGAGCACCGCGGTCTTGCCCATGCGCACGCGGGTGCCGGTCGCCATCGGGCCGGTGACCGTGAACTCCCCGTCGGTGATCCGCGTGATCTTCCCGGTGACGGTGAGTGGCCGGCCCGGCAGGTTGATCTGGGGCATGTCGATGCGGCCACCCAGCGGCAGGGTGACGCTCGCCGCGGTGCCGGCCTCGACCAGCCGCCGCACGCCCGCCGGATCGCAGATCGGCCCCGCCACCACGTCGGTCAGTCCCTGGCGCATCACCTCCTCGATCACGCGCATCACGTCCTGGGTGCCCCCGGAGGCGGTGTTGTCGCCGTGGTCGACCAGGACCACCGGGCCGTCGGACAGCGAGCGCGCGTGCGCGACCTGCTCGGCCAGCGGGGCGCCCCGGTAGAGGAAGTCCTCGCGCCGCTCCCACGCCTGCTCGAGCAGCCGATCCCGCAGGGCCCGGCCCGCGTCCGCGGTGCCGTCGCACACGATGACGGTCGAGAGCGAGATGTGCGGGATGTCGGAATGCGGGAAGCCCCCGAACACGGAGGCCAGCACCACCTGCCCCGAGGCCTCCGCGGCCATCGCCTGGTCCATGATGTCCTTCATCGGCTGGCGCGCCGGGGTGTGGACCAGGGTGCTGGTCATCATCGGCTTGCTGCCCCAGACCATCACCGGCCGGATGTCGCCGCGGAGCGTCCGCAGCAGCGCCTCCCCGGCCCGGCGCCCGGTCTCCCCCATGTCCACGTGCGGGTAGGTGCAGTAGCCGGCGATGACGGTGGCGTTGTCCACCATGGCCGGCGTCATGTGGGAGTGGAAGTCGAGGCCCACCGCGATCGGCACCCGCGGGTTCACGGCCCGGATGCGCCGCAGCAGCTCGCCCTCGCCGTCGTCCACGTGCTCGGCCACCATCGCGCCGTGCAGCGCGAGGCACACCGCGTCACAGCCGCCCCGCACCGCGCCCACGATGGCGTCCGCCATGTCCTCGTAGGCCGCCTTCTCCACGTAGCCGGAGGGATGCGCGCCCCCCGCCACCGGCACCACGATCTCGGCGCCCGCGCGGCGCGCCACGTCGAGGAAGCCGCCCAGCTGGGTGTTGGTGTCGGTGAACTCGGCGATCGCCGCCTCGCCCTGGAGCGGGCGGAAGGAGGCGAGCGGGGTGGGCACCGGCGAGAAGGTGTTGGTCTCGTGCATCATCATCGCCAGCACCAGCCGGAGCCGCGCCATGTCGGGCAGCATACCTCAGGCGATCGCCGCGCGCGTGGGGAACGGGCCCCGTTTCAGTGCTGCTTGACTTTTTCAGTGCTGCTGGATAGCGTGCGCCCATGCCGCGCGCCACCAGCCTCGGCGATCGCATCCGGATGGCCCGCCTGAACCGCCGGCTCACCCTGGGGCAGGTGGCCGAGAAGGTGGGAATCAGCGTCAGCGCCCTCAGCCAGCTCGAGCGGGACCAGTTCAACCCCACCATCGCCACCCTCAAGGCCATCGCCACCACCCTCGACACCACCATCGGCAGCCTGGTGGCCGAGGCGAGCCCGCTCGACCGGGCGGTGGTGCGGGCGGGCGAGCGCAAGCGCCTCTCCCCGCGCCGCGGCATCACCTACCAGCTGCTCACGCCGGACCTCTCCGGTCACATCGAGCTGATCCTGAGCGAGTACGAGGTGGGGGCCAGCACCGGCGAGGAGGCGTTCGCCTACCACGCCGAGCAGTGCGGGCTGGTGCTCCAGGGCGTGGCGGTGGTCCACCTGGGCGAGGCCGTGCACCGGCTGCGGGCCGGCGACAGCATCCGCTTCGACTGCTCCATCCCGCACCGCATCAGCAACGGCGGGCGCGGCCGCCTGCGCTGCCTGTGGGCGATCAGCCCGCCCACCTTTTGACCCGGGACGATCGGACGAGAGCGCTCGGACATGACGGACTCGCCCCGCACGGACTCCCCCGGCCCGAACGCGCCCGGCGCGCGGAGCCCCGAGCGGCGGTCGCTCCTGATCGAGGAGGCCGCGCTCGACGACTGGCTCCGCGACGGCATGTGCGTGGCGCTGGGCGGCCTCGCCACCGCCTGCCACGCCATGATCGCGGTGCGCCACATGGTCCGCCGGGGGCTGCGCGACCTCACCGTCGTGGGCTCCGCGGTGGGCGGCCTCGACGTGGACCTGCTCGTCGGGGCCGGCTGCGTGAAGAAGGTGATCTGCCCCTACGTGGGCGCGGAGGCGCTCGCCTCCATCGGCCCCTTCTACCGCGCCGCCGCCGAGCGCGGCCTGATCGAGGTGTGGGAGTGCGACGAGGGGCAGTACTACGCGGGGCTGCAGGCGGCCGGGCAGATGCTGCCCTTCATGCCGACCCGCGGCGGGGTCGGCACCTCCTACCCCGAGGTGAATCCGGACCTGCGCCTGTTCACCGACCCGGTCAACGGCGAGACCCTGGTGGCGGTCCCCGCCATCGAGCCCGACGTGGCGCTGCTCCACGCGGCCCAGGCCGACGTCTACGGCAACGTGCAGTTCGTGGGCACCGGCTACGCCGACCGGCTGCTCTGGCGCGCGGCGCACCGCACGCTCGTGCAGGTGGAGAAGGTGGTCTCCAACGAGGAGATCCGCCGGAGCCCCGAGCGCACCGCGCTGCTCGCGCACGGCGTGCTGCGCGCGCCCTACGGCGCGCATCCCTTCTCGAGCCCCGGGTTCTACCTGGAGGACCGGGCCCACATCGGCGAGCTGGTCGAGGCGGGTCGGGCCTTCGCCCGCCGCGGCGACCGCGATCCGTTCGAGCGCTACCTCGACCGCTACGTGCGCAAGCCGGCCGACCACGTGGCGTACCTGGAGGCGGTGGGGCTGCGCCGGCTGCTGGCGCTGGGAGAGTACTGATGGCCCCCGCGCCCGCGTCACCGGGAGAGCACTGATGGCTTCTGCGTCCGCGCCGCCGGCCCTCGACGCGCCGCCCTCCACCAAGGAGCTGATGGCCGCGTTCCTCGCCCGCGACATGGCGGACGGCGAGGAGATCTTCGTGGGCACCAACCTGCCGGTGGTCCGCGCGGGCGCGCTGCTCGCCCACCTGCACCACGGCCCCAGCATGCGGGTCATGGTGGCCCACACCCGCACCAACCTGCACCACACGCCGGTCATGGAGTACTTCGAGCTGCTCACCGACTGGCGGGCCGCGCGCTGGGCCGAGGCCTACTTCAACGACAGCGAGATCGTGACGTACCAGAAGAGCCGGCGCGACTCGGTGTTCTTCGTGGGGGCGCTCCAGGTCGACCCCTTCGGCAACTCGAACCTGATCGGCCTCGGGACGGACCAGCGCCGCCTCGCCCTGCGGGGGCCGGGCGCGATCGCGACCACCACCAACGCCGCGCACGTGCGGCGCTTCTATCTCTTCGTCAACGAGCACTCCCCGCGCGTGTTCGTCCCCCGCTGCGACTTCGTCAGCACGGTGGGCTGGGCCCAGGGCGGCGCCGACGCGCGCCGGCGCCTGGGCCTGCCCGGCGGCGGGCCGCGCTACTGCGTGACTCCGCTCGCGGTCATGGACTTCGAGGAGTCGAGCAGGCGCATGCGCCTGCACTCGGTGCATCCGGGGGTCACGGTGGACGAGGTCCGAGCCCGGACCGGCTTCCCGCTGCTGGTGCCCGACCACGTCCCGGTCACTCCCGCCCCCACCGCGGAGGAGCTCGCGATCCTGAGGCGGCGCGTGGACCCGCAGGGCCTCCTGCGGCGCTAGCGGCGACGATGGCGGGCGAGGGCGGGCTCACGATCCGCGGCGCGTCGCTCGAGGTGCGCGGGCTCACCAAGAGCTTCGGGGGCACCCGGGTGGTGCGGGACGTCTCCTTCAAGGTGGGGGGCGGCACCCTGCTGACCCTGCTGGGCCCGAGCGGGTCCGGCAAGACCACCACCCTGCGCATGATCGCGGGCTTCGAGGAGCCGGACGCGGGGCAGGTGCTGGTCGCGGACGAGGACATCACGGAGCGGCCCGCGCACCGCCGCAACATCGGAGTGGTGTTCCAGCAGTACGCGCTCTTCCCCCACCTCACCGTGTTCGACAACGTGGCGTACCCGCTCGAGATGCGGCGCTACGGGCGGGCCGAGATCCGGAGCCGGGTGGCCGCCGCGCTCGATCTCGTCCGCCTGCAGGGCTTCGAGGCGCGCTACCCGCGCCAGCTCTCGGGCGGCCAGCAGCAGCGGGTGGCGCTGGCCCGGGCCATCGTGTTCGAGCCGCCGGTGCTGCTGATGGACGAGCCGCTCGGCGCGCTCGACAAGCGGCTGCGCGAGACCATGCAGGTCGAGGTGCGGCGCCTGCAGCAGCAGCTCGGCATCACCACCGTGTCGGTCACCCACGACCAGGTGGAGGCCCTCGTGATGTCCGACCTCATCGCGGTGATGGACGGGGGCGTCCTGCACCAGCTGGCCTCCCCGCTCGAGATCTACCAGCGCCCCGCCACCCGGTTCGTGGCCGACTTCATCGGCGAGTCGAACATGCTGGTGGGCACGCGGTCCGACGCGGCGGCGGGGCCGGCCACCTTCACCACCGCCAAGGGGCTGCGCATCCTGATCGACGGCGGCGGACGCGACGGCGCGGCGGCGACGCGCCCGCCCGCTGATCAGCCGGTTCGTCTCATCGTGCGCCCGGAGCACGTGCGCATCGGCCCGGAGGCGGAGCGGGCGGCGAACCGCTACGCGGCGGAGGTGCTGGAGGTGCTCTACGTGGGGGACCTCGTGAAGTATCGCGTGGTGGTGGAGACCGGCGACGAGCTGTGGGCGAAGACCCTGGCTCCCTCGACGGGGCAGCGGTGGGAGCGGGGCGAGCGGGTGACGGTGGGCTGGGAGCCGGGGGACAGCCTCACCGTGGGCACGTAGGACCGGCGCGAGAGGAGGCGCGATGGGCACGAGACGCATCACACGCCGCAGATTCCTGACCATGACCGCGGCCGCGACCGGCGCGGCCAGCGCGGGCTTTCCCCACGTGATCACCACCGCCAAGGGCGCCGCGAACGAACTGGTGTTCGTGGGCTTCGGCGGCAGCTACCAGGAGGGGCAGACCAAGGCCCTCTTCGAGCCGTTCGAGAAGGAGACCGGCATCAAGGTGGTGCAGACCACCGGCGTGGACCTGGCCAAGCTGCGGGCCCAGGTGCAGTCCAAGAACGTGGAGTGGGACCTGATCTCGATCCCGGACCGCCTGCGCTACACCGCGGTCCGCGACGGGCTCCTGCAGAAGCTGGACTACTCGGTGATCAACGCCAAGGACATCCAGAAGGACCTCGTCACCGAGCACGCGGTGGGCTGCGTGACGATCCCCATGCTGCTCACCTACTCCACCAAGGCCCATCCACCCGGCAAGGAGCCGAGGACGTGGATGGACTACTGGGACCCGAACAAGGTCCCGGGCATCCGCGGCATGTACAACGCCCCGCCCTACTCGCTCGAGTTCGCCCTGATCGCGGACGGGGTGCCCAAGGACAAGCTCTACCCGCTCGACGTGGCGCGCGCGTTCAAGAGCTTCGACCGCATCAAGCCCGCGGTGAAGGTCTGGTGGAGCCAGTTCCCCCAGCCGGGCGTGCTGCTGCAGAGCGGGGAGATCACCATGACCCCGTGGACGCGCTCGATCACCGCGATGGTGGAGGGCCAGCCCATCGGCATCTCCTACGAGGGCGCCGCGCTCACCTACGAGGCGTGGGTGGTCCCCACCGGCGCCCCCAACGCCCGGAACGCGATGAAGTTCATCAACTGGGCGCTCCAGCCCAAACCGCAGGCCGAGCTGACCAAGTACGTGGCCTTCGGCCCCACCAACAAGAACGCGAACGCGCTCGTGAACCCCAAGCTGCGCCCGCTGCTCCCCTCGGACCCCGAGAACATCCGCAAGGGGTTCCTGCTGAGCGGCGACTGGTGGGGTCCCAATCTGGAGAAGGTCACCGAGCAGTGGAACGAGTGGCGGCTCAGATAGGAGGCCGATCCGTGAGCACCGTTCTCTACGAGCCGAAGGGCGCGGTCGTCCGCATCACCCTGAACCGCCCCCAGGCCATGAACGCATTCGACCTGCCGACGGCCCGCGAGCTGGGCCGTCGGCTCGAGGAGTTCGATCGGGACGACGCCCTGCGCGTCGCCATCGTCACCGGCGCCGGCGACAAGGCGTTCTGCGCCGGCGCCGACCTCAAGCAGATGCACGGGGGCTCGCACGCCGGCGGCATCGGCGAGCTGTGGGGCTCCGAGATCCAGTACCGCCTGGGACAGCGCCTCCAGGTGGCCAAGCCGGTCATCGCCGCGATCAACGGCTACTGCCTGGCCGGGGGGCTCGAGCTGGCCCTCGGCTGCGACATCCGCATCGCGTCGGAGACCGCGTCGTTCGGCTGCCCGGAGGTGCGCTGGGCCATCCTGCACGGATTCGGGGCCATGCGCCTGCCCACCACGGTGCCGATGTCGGTGGCGATGGAGATGCTGCTCACCGGCGAGCGCATCGACGCCGCGCGCGCAAGGGAGATCGGGCTGGTGAGCCGGGTGGTGCCGCCCGCGCAGCTGCTGTCCACCGCGGAGCAGATCGCGGAGAAGATCGGACAGAACGGGCCGCTCGCGATCAAGATCACCAAGGAGCTGGCGTGGCGGTCGCTGCACCAGCACCCGGACGACGCCCTCCGCTTCTACGGCGCGGTCACCGCGCTCATCCACCAGACCGAGGACGCCAAGGAGGGGCCGCGCGCGTTCGCCGAGAAGCGCACGCCGCGCTTCAAGGGCAAATGAGCGCCCGGCACCCGCTCGACTCGTTCACCCACCCGGCGAGCGTCGCGGTGGTCGGCGCCTCCACCGCGATGCACAAGGCGGGGGGGCGCCGCTGGCGCAGCATGGTCGAGGCGCAGTTCCCGGGCCCGCTCTATCCGATCCATCCCACCGCGCGGGAGATCCTCGGCCGGCGGGCCTACCGCTCGCTGCTCGAGCTGCCGGAGCCGCCGGAGCTCGCGGTGGTGCTGGTGCGCCCGGAGCTCGTGCCGGGCACGATCGAGGAGTGCGCGCAGCTCAAGGTGCCGGCGGTGGTGGTCATCACCGCCGGCTTCGGCGAGACCGGCCCCGAGGGCAAGGCGGTGGAGCAGGCGATGACCCGTCGGCTGCGCGAGGCCGGCGGCCGCCTGATCGGCCCCAACTGCGCGGGGCTGTTCAGCGCCGCCGGCCACGTCAACGTCCTGGGCTGGGGGGTGCCGTCCGGCCCCATCGGGGTGATCTCGCAGAGCGGCAACATGGCGCTCACCTTCGTGCAGCTCGCGAAGGAGAAGGGCGTCGGGATGAGCACGCTCATCACGGTGGGCAACGCGGCGGACCTGCGCATCCCGGAGTACCTCGAGTATCTGCAGTCGGATCCGCACACGAAGGTGATCGTGGCCTACCTCGAAGGCTTCGAGGCGGGCGAGGGCCGCGCGATCTGGGAGCTGATGCGCCGGCGCCCGGATCCGAAGCCGGTGGTGGTGCTGAAGCCGGGCGAGACGGACAGCGGCCGCCGCGCCGCGCTCTCGCACACCGGCGCGATGGCGGGCCGCCACCTCATCGTCGAGGCGGCCCTGCGCCAGTGCGGCATCCTGCGCGTGTCCGACACCGAGGAGGCGTGGGACGCGGCGATGGCCCTGGCCCTCGTCCCCGCCCCCGACCCGGGCGCGGTCGTCGTGATCTCCGACGGCGGCGGCCACGCCACCATCGTGGCCGACACCGCCGACAAGTCGGGGCTCGCGGTGCCGCCGCTCTCCCCCGCCACGCGGCAGGCCCTCGCCGCGGTGCTGCCGCCGCGGAGCGGCATCGGCAACCCGGTCGACTTCGCGGGGGTGGCCGAGGAGGAGCCCGAGGTGGTGCCGCGCGTGGTCGACATCGCGCTCGGCGATCCCGCCGTCGGGGGCGCGCTCATCGCGGGCCACTTCGGCGGCTACGTGAAGATCGCCACCGAGGAGCTCGGGCGGCGCGAGGTCGCGGCGGCCGAGGCGCTCGCCGCGGTGGTGGCGCGCCGGGACAAGCCGGTCATCCTGCACACCATCTACGGGGCGGAGCGCCTGCCCGCGCTGGAGCCGCTGCGGGCCGCGGGGGTGCCGATCTACCGGTCGCTCGAGGCGTCCGCGCGCGCGATGGGCGCGCTCTGGCGGCACGCGCGGGCCCGGCGCCGCGTCATCGAGCCGCGGCGGTCCAAGCCCGACGAGGCGCGGGCGGACGCGCTGCTCGCGGGGCGCGGCCGCGGCGAGATGCTGACCGAGCCCGAGTGCCGCCAGCTGCTCGCGTGCTACGGCGTGCCGGTGCCGCGCTGGCGGGTGGTCTCGACCGCGGCGGAGACCGCGGACGCGGTGGAGTCGCTGGTGAGCCCGGCCGCGCTCAAGCTGGTGGCGCGGGGCGTGGTGCACAAGAGCGACGTGGGCGGGGTGCTGCTCGGCATCTGCGGCCCCCGCGCCGCGCGCGAGGGATGGGAGCGCCTCATGGAGGCGGCCCGCGAGGCCGACGCCGCGGACGCGCGCGTGCTCGTCACCCCCATGCTCGATCCGGGCCTCGAGACGGTGGTGGGCGTGCTGCGCGACCCGCAGTTCGGCCCGGTGGTGATGTTCGGCCTGGGGGGCGTGCTGGTGGAGGCGCTCGACGACGTGGTGTTCCGGGTGGCGCCGTTCGGGACCGACGAGGCGCTGTCCATGATCGGGGAGATCCGCGGCCACCGGCTCCTCGACGCGGTGCGGGGCCGGCCCGCGGTGGACCGGGAGGCGCTCGCCGATCTGCTGGTGCGCGTCTCCGAGCTGGCCGCCGACCGGCCGGAGCTGGCCGAGCTCGACCTGAACCCGGTGATCTGCACCGAGCGCGGTGCGGCCCTCGCGGACGCCCGCGCGGTGACGGCCTGATCGTGCGGCGGGCCGCGCGCGGCCGGGTGGTCACCGGGCTGCTGCTCGCGCCGCCGCTCGCCTTCCTCACCCTGCTCTTCGCGCTGCCCCTGCTGCGGGTGCTGTGGGGCAGCGTGTTCGCGCCCGACTTCACCCTCGCCCACTACGTGCGGATGTGGACGGTGCCGGTCTACGGCCGCGTGTTCTGGATCACGCTGAAGATCAGCGCGCTCACGACGCTCGGCTGTCTCCTGCTCGGCTACGTGGCCGCCTACTTCCTGGCCACCGTGCGGCCGCGCACCCGGCAGGTCCTGCTCCTGTGCGTGATCGTGCCGTTCTTCCTGAGCGTGCTGGTGCGCAACTACATCTGGATGATCCTGCTGCAGAAGACCGGCCTCCTGAACCAGGCCCTGGGCCGCCTCGGCCTGATCCAGGCCCCGCTCGACCTCATGTACAACGAGACGGGCGTGCTGATCGCGATGATCAACATGCTGCTACCCTACATGATCTTCCCGGTGCTGAGCTCGCTGCTCGCCATCCCGCCCGAGCTGCGGCAGGCCTCGGCGAGCCTCGGCGCGGGGGCGTTCCGCACCTTCTGGCGGGTCACCCTGCCGCTCTCCCTGCCCGGGGTGGCCGCGGGCGGCCTGCTCGTGTTCATCGTCGCGCTCGGCTTCTTCATCACCCCCGCGCTCCTGGGCGGGCCCAGGCAGATGATGATCTCGAACCTCATCGAGTTCAGCGTGCGCCAGGTCCTGAACTGGCCGTTCGCCTTCGCGCTCGCCAACACCCTGCTGATGGGCACCCTGCTGCTCTACTTCGCGTACGTGCGCCTCGTGGGCGGGCGCATCCCCCGGGCCGGCTTCCCGTGAGCGCGCGCCGGTCGCGGCGGCGGCTCGGGCGCCTCGCCTCCCGCGCGCTCCTGGGGGCGGCGGGAGGCCTGGTGCTGCTGTTCCTGGTGGTCCCGGTGGTCTCGGTGATCCCCATGTCGTTCAGCTCCTCGATGGTGTTCGAGCTGATCCCGAGCGATCCCGGCCTCAGCCAGTACCGCCGCTTCTTCTCGAGCCCGGACTGGATGGCGGCCCTCGCCCGCTCGGTCCAGGTCGCGCTCGGCACCACGGTGGTGGCCACCACCATGGGCACCCTCGCCGCCCTCGGCCTCCGCAAGGTGCGGGGCTCCCGGCGCGCGCTGCTCGAGGCCCTGCTCATCGCGCCGCGCATCGTGCCCAGCATCGTGCTCGCGGTGGCCCTCTACTTCGTGTTCTCCAGCACCGGCCTGGTCGGCACGCCGGGCGGGCTCGTGCTCGCCCACAGCGTGCTCGCGTTCCCGTTCGTGGTGGTGCTGGTGGGCAGCGCGCTCCAGGCGCTCGACCCCGCCCTGGAGGAGGCCTCGCGCAGCCTCGGGGGCAGCCCGCCCCGCACGTTCTTCCGCGTGACGTTCCCCCAGATCCGGCTGGCGGTCCTGGGGAGCGCGCTCTTCTCGTTCAACGTGTCGTTCGACGAGGTCGTGGTCACGCTCTTCATCAGCGGCGTCCGGAGCAAGACCCTCCCGGTCAAGGTGTGGGACGCGATCCTGTACGAGATCACCCCGATCCTGCCCGCGATCTCCGCGGTCATCATCGTGGCCAGCGTGCTGCTGCTCACCCCGCTCCTGCTCGCCCGCCGCGCCTCCCCCTGAGGATCCCCATGTACTTCACCGGCTTCGAGTGTCGTGGCTGCCGCGCCCCCTACCCGCCGGATCAGGACCTGCTGCTGTGTCCGGCCTGCCATCAGCTGCTGGAGGCCCGGTACGACCTGGCCCGGCTGCGCCGCGAGGTCGACCGCGACGCGCTGGCCCGCCGTCGCCCCGGCGTCTGGCGCTGGACCGAGCTGCTGCCGGTGCTCGATCCCTCGCGCATCGTGACCCTCGGCGAGGGCGGCACCCCGTTCCTCCGCTCCGAGCGGCTGGCCCGCGCGTGCGGGGTGCGCGAGCTCTGGCTCAAGTCCGACGCGGCCAACCCGACCGGCTCCCTCAAGGACCGCTCGATCACCGTCTCGGCCACCAAGGCGGTGGAGTTCGGCTACGGCGTGCTCTCCTGCGACTCCACCGGCAACAAGGCCTCGTCCACCGCGGCCTACGCGGCGCGCGCGGGCCTCGCGAGCGTGGTGTTCTGCCCGAAGGACACCCCGCGCCCGAAGATGGCGCAGGCCGTCTTCTTCGGCGCGCGCCTCCTGCGGGTGGACGGCCACTACTCGCAGATCAACGCCTGGTACCGGAGGCTGATCGCGAGCGGCCGCGTGAAGTGGTACGACTGCGGCACCGACAACCCGTTCCGCTACGAGGGCAAGAAGACCTACGCCTACGAGATCGCGCAGGACCTCGGCTGGCGGGTGCCGGACCGGGTGCTGCATCCCGGCGCGGGCGGCATGTCGCTGGTGAAGACCTGGAAGGGCTTCAACGAGCTGCGCGAGCTCGGGTGGACGGACCGGGTGCCGCGCATGACGCTGGTACAGGCCGCCGCGTGCGCGCCCATCGTGCAGGCGTGGCGCCGGCGGCTGCCCGCGGTGGCCCCGGTGGACAGGGGCGCCACGGTGGCGAGCGCGCTCGCCGCCGCCGACCCGGGCCTGCTCGGCAACCTCGCGCTCGACTCGGTGCGCGCCTCCGACGGCGCCGCGATCGCGGTCGAGGACGCCGAGATCCTGGACGCGGTCCGCCGCCTGGGCGAGGAGGGCCTCCTGATCGAGCCCAGCGGGGCGGTGACGCTGGCCGCGGTGCGGCGCGGGGTGGCGGAGGGCACGATCGGGCGCGACGAGTCGGTGGTCTGCGTGCTGACCGGCTCCGGCTTCAAGGACTTCGACCGCATCCTGGACGTGGTCGAGATCCCGGACGAGATCCTGAGCGGCTACGACGCGATGGTGGCCGCCGCCGAGCGGATCGGCTAGCTGTGGGCTTGCACGAGGTTGTCGCCCGAGGCGAGTCGAGTGATGGGCGGGGCCCCGCCCAGGCTCTTGTGCGGCCGGTGGAAGT
>Ga0070741_10003974_pt1 | contig 35333 bp, 21 predicted proteins | sample Coa_R1_4_FD_66440 | JGI IMG/M metagenome (GOLD analysis project Ga0070741, IMG submission 66440) | Surface soil microbial communities from Centralia Pennsylvania, which are recovering from an underground coalmine fire - Coalmine... | ecosystem: Environmental > Terrestrial > Soil > Unclassified ... | reverse complement strand
CCGTCTTTGCAGAACACGATCCTCGCACCGCTGGCGACGGCCAAAAGCACGAACGCATTTGATTTCAGCGTCAACACGCACGGTGGCGGAGCGAGCGGGCAGGCCGGTGCGGTGCGGCTCGCGATTGCGCGCGCGTTATTGCAGACCGACGATACTCTGCGCGTCCCGCTCAAGCAGGAAGGCCATCTCACGCGCGACCCGCGCATGAAGGAACGCAAGAAGCCCGGCCAGCCCGGCGCACGCAAGCGGTTCCAGTTCTCGAAACGCTAAACCGCGAGCAATTTTGAAAAAGGCGATGCTTCGGCATCGCCTTTTTTGTTTGTTCGCGAGACGAAGCTGGATTTCATATCAGCATGCGGATCGTTGCCGTTTTCATTTTCGCCTTCTGCCTTCTGCCCTGCGTGTTTGCAGATGCGCTTCGCATCGTCGGCTCGCCGACGGTAAATCTTCCCGTCGCCGAAGCCGCGCAGATCCTGCGCGCGGAACGGCAGATGGAAATTCAGATCTCCACGACAGGCGGAAGCTCCGAGGGCATCGCCGCGATCGGCGAAGGTCTTGCGCACATCGGCATGTCATCGCGCCCGGTGACGCCGGAGGATCGTGCGGCTTATCCGGACATTGTGCTCACGGAGATTTATCTCGGCGAGCAGGTCGTCGCGCTCGGTGTCGCGGATGACGTATGGAACGGCGGCGTCCACGCACTCACGCGCGAGCAGGTTCGCGGCATTTACGAATCGAAGACGCGCAACTGGCACGAACTCGGCGGGCCGGATGAAAAGATCGTGTTTTTCAATTTCGAGGAAGGCCACGGCGTGTGGGAGCTATTCGCGCAATGGCTTTACGGCGAGGCGAAGAAAGCGCCGCTCGGCCGCTTTCCGACGGTTGCGAGCGACGAGGAAACGCGCAACACGCTCGAATTCACGCCGGGCTCGATGGCGCAGTCATCGCCGCTTGCGATCGATGGCAAGCGCAGCTTCGCGCTCGAATTAAAAAACGACGACGGCTCGGCCGTCGCGCCAACGCCGGAAAATATCGCTGCGAAGAAATATCCGATGGCAAAGCCGCTGTTTCTGATCGTTAACGACAAGCCCACACTCGCTGTCAAAGTGTTTGTCGATTTCATGCTTGGCCCGCGCGGCCAGGAGCTGATGAAAAAGCACGGCTTTTACTGCGCTGACATGCTGAAACCCGCGACGAAATAATCGCGCGGTCAAGTCAGAAACGGATTCGTCTTTCGCTCGATCCCGATCGTTGTCGCCGGGCCGTGGCCGGGGAAAACCTTCACGTCGTCGCCCAGCGGAAATAGCTTCGTTTTGATGCCGGTAAAAAGCAGTTCGCCATCGCCGCCCGGCAAATCCCAGCGCCCGACACCGCTTGCAAACAACACATCGCCGCCGAAAAGAACGCGCTCTTTTTTTTCAAAAAAACACAAGCTGCCGGGACAATGACCGGGCACGAGCAGCACCTGAAAATCGATGCCGGCGACGTCGAATGACGGCGCTTCGTTGATGAGCAGATCGGGTGTGACCGGCTCGACTTCGAGTTCAAAGCCGAACCGGCGAAAAAAATTGCGGTCGCTGAGCATCGGCGCGGTTTCGGGATGACACGCAATTTTGCAACTGTGCTCGCGCTGGATTTCCGCGGCGTCGCTGATGTGGTCGATGTGCCCATGCGTGAGCAAAAGCCAGTCGACTTTGTGCCCGCTGCGGCGGAGCCAGTCGGCGGATTCCTGCGGTGCATCGATGAGAATTGCGGCGTCTTTAAGAAAAAAACAATTCGTGTCGAACACACCGCCAGTGAACGTGTCTATGTTCATCGTGAATCGGCGAATCTCGGTAAATCCTGCGCGCTCGGCAAGCGCGTTTTGTTTGTGATGCAACGAGGCGCTACGCGGGCGGAATGCCGAGCGTAGCATTTGCTTTTCGCACCTTTTCTGTCACCTTGTGAAGCCCTTTTCAAAATGAAGCCGACCAAACTGCTTTCCGTCGCGCTCGCGTTCAGTCTCGCGATCGTTTTACCCAGCCGCGCGTCCAGCGAACCGGATCCCGGCCAAATCTGCATCTCGGTCGGCAGGCTTCTCGAGCAGGGGCATTATTCCAAGCGCAAACTCGATGACGAATTGTCGCGGCAGCTCTTGAAAAACTACCTCGAATTGCTCGACTACAATCACCTGTTTTTCACGCAGAAGGATGTTGATGCGTTTACGGCTAAATATGCGACTGCCTTGGATGACGATATTTTGCTAGGCAACCCGAATCCGGCATTCGAGATCTACGATTTGTATGCGAAACGCGTCGAGGAACGCGTAGCGAAAGTGAAGGAATTGCTGAAGCAGGATTTCGATTTTACGACCAACGAAATGGTCGAGATCAATCGCCAGAAATCGCCGTGGCCCAAGGATGACGCCGATGCCGACAAGCTTTGGACGAGTCGAGTGAAAGGCGAGTTTTTGCAGGAAAAACTCGGCGAGCATCCGATCGATCCGCCGGTGAAAGTGCTCACGCGCCGCTACGATCAATTGCTTCGCAACCTGCACGAGCAGACGCGTGAGGACGTGGTCAAAATGTTCCTCACGACGCTCGCGCAGACTTACGACCCGCACTCGGAATACATGAGCAAATCCGACCTGGAAAATTTCAGCATCCAAATGCGCCTGTCGCTTGTCGGCATCGGCGCCGTGCTCCACAGCGAGGAAGGCTACGCGAAAATCATGGAGCTCGTTCCCGGCGGTCCCGCACAGACCGATGGTCACTTAAAGGTCGGCGATCGCATCAGCGCTGTTGCGCAGGGCAATGGCGAGTTTGTCGATTGCGTCGGCATGAAGCTCGACAAAGTGGTGGATATGATTCGCGGCAAAAAAGGCTCGACAGTGCGTTTACAGGTTGTTCCTTCGCGCGCCGCAGATCCTTCGACACGGAAGATCATCGAAATTGTTCGCGACGAGGTGAAGCTGAAGGAGCAGGAGGCGAAAGCCGAAATTATCGAAAAAGAAAATCCGGCCGGTGGTCCGCCGCTGCGGCTCGGCTGGATCACACTGCCGTCATTTTATGCAGACATGGAGCGTAGCGGTGCGAAAGGCGCCAAGAGCACCACGAAGGATGTGCTCGCTTTGTTAAACAGACTCAAACAGGAGAATATCGGCGGACTCGTGATGGATTTGCGTCGCAACGGCGGCGGCTCTCTCGACGAAGCGGTGAACCTGACCGGGCTATTCATCAAAAAAGGTCCTGTCGTGCAAGCGAAGGACGCGAATGGAAACATCCATGTCTCGCGCGATCGCGACCCGAGCGTGGCTTATGACGGTCCGATGGTCGTTTTGACGAATCGCCTCAGCGCATCGGCCAGCGAGATTTTCGCAGCCGCTCTGCAGGACTATGGCCGCGCGCCGATTGTTGGCGACCAAAGCACGTTCGGAAAAGGCACCGTGCAGACAATGCTCGAGATTGGACGTTTCATTCCGTTCCTCGGCAGCGACTCGAACGACGCGGGCGCGCTCAAGCTCACCATCCAAAAGTTCTACCGCGTTGCCGGCGGCAGCACGCAGCTTCGCGGCGTGATTTCCGATATCAAATTGCCGTCGGCTTACGATCACCCGGAAATCGGCGAAAGTGCGCTCAAGGGCCCGATGCCGTATGATGAAGTCGATCCTGCGCCATTTGAAAAAGTCGTGGAGCATCCGCTGTTTTTGAAAGAGCTCAAAGCCCGCAGCGCCGCGCGCGTCACCGCCGATCGTGAATTTCGCTGGGTTCTCGAAGATCTGAACACTGTGAAACACCGGCTCGCGGTGAACAAAATTTCGCTGAACGAAAAAATGCGCCGCGCCGAACTCGCCGATGATAAAGCGAAGAAGGAAAAACGCATTGCGGAGCGCGAAAAACACAAGCAGCCCGACCAAAAAGTCTATCAACTCACGCTCGATAACGTCGACAAGCCCGAGCTTCAGCTCGCAAAAAACGAGAAGAAACCGAGCATTGATGAAGGCGCGGCAGCGGACGATGCGGATGACGATGACGAGACGCTCTCGGCGAAAAAAGCGGCAGTCGATCCAGTTCGTAACGAGACACTGAATATCCTCACCGACTTGCTCGAACTCTCACGTTCGCCAAAGACGGCGAGTGTTCACTGAGTAAACAAAGCGCAACTGCGCGTCGCGCTTGGCCAAATCGGTTTGGTCTGCTTTTGTGTCGCGGATGAAAGCAGCCGAACAGCCGCATCCGAGTTTTCGTGAAGCGTTCCGTTTCTGGCTGAAGCTGGGGTTCATCAGCTTTGGCGGGCCGGCCGGTCAGATCGCGATCATGCAAACCGAGCTGGTTGAAAAGAAGCGTTGGATCAGCCAGTCGCGTTTTTTGCACGCATTGAATTATTGCATGCTGCTGCCCGGGCCGGAAGCGCAGCAACTCGCCATTTACGTCGGCTGGCTTTTGCACAAAACAGCGGGCGGCATCGTCGCCGGCAGCTTGTTCGTAATTCCATCGATGTTCGTGCTCTGGACGCTGAGCTTTATTTACGCGGCATTCGGAAATGTATCGTGGATCGCCGCGATTTTTTACGGACTAAAGCCGGTGGTGATGGCGATCGTCGTCGCGGCAGTGATTCGCATCGGCAAAAAAGCGTTAAAAAATGGTGTGATGTGGACGATTGCCGCGCTTGCGTTCGCCGCGATCTTTTTTCTCAAAGTGCCTTTTCCCGCGATCATCATTTCAGCCGGTCTTGTCGGTTTCATCGGCGGAAAAACCTGGAAGCAAAAGTTCGACATTGTGTCCGCTCATGCAAACGGCCAAAGCTCAGTGCTCGATGATGATGACGAGGTGCGCGAGCACACAAAACCGTCGCTGATTCGCGCGATCAAGGTGTGTGCCGTGTGTTTAACGCTATGGTGGCTGCCCATTTTGGTGATCGCGCTTTGGCAGGGAACAAACAGCACGATTTTTCATGAAGGCATCTTTTTCTCCAAAGCGGCGGTTGTGACGTTCGGTGGCGCGTATGCGGTTTTGCCTTATGTGGCGCAGCGCGCGGTCGTGCATTTCGGCTGGCTGAAAACGGGCCAGATGATGGACGGACTCGGCCTCGCGGAAACGACACCCGGCCCGCTGATCATGGTGCTGCAATTCGTTGGCTTCATGGGGGGCTGGAATCAACACGGCGATTTGCCGCCTTTGCTCGCGGCGACGCTCGGCGCGTTCGTAACGACGTGGGTAACGTTCACGCCATGCTTTTTATGGGTGTTTCTAGGCGGACCGCATATCGAGCAATTGCGTGGAAACAAAATAATCAGCGCCGCGCTTTCGGCGATCACCGCCGCGGTCGTAGGTGTTGTGTTGAACCTCGCCGTCTGGTTCGCCATTCACGTCATCCATCCGGACTCGCAGACTTATGACTGGTTCGTGCTACTTCTCGGCCTGATCGCGCTCGTCGGAATGGTGAAGTGGAAATGGGGCATCATCGCCGTCGTGCTCGGCGGAGGTGTTGTCGGTCTGCTTTACAAAACGCTTCTTTGATTCGCATTTAACGTTGCGATCACTTCCGGATAAAGTGTATGCTCGGCGACTTGAATGCGTGAGTGCAAGGTTTCCGCAGTATCGTCAGGAAGAATCGGCACTTCGCGTTGCGCGAGGATTTCGCCGGTGTCCATGCCGGAATCGACGTAATGCACCGTGCATCCGGTGACCGTCGCGCCACTAGCGAGCGCCTGTTTCCATGCTTCGATACCGGGAAAATTCGGAAGCAGCGACGGATGAATGTTGATGATGCGGCTCGGAAAGGCATTGAGCAGCGGCGTCTTGATCATCCGCATGAATCCCGCGAGCACGACATAGTCGACATTTTCACTTTTTAACAAGGCGACAACACGCTGTTCAGCCTCCGGTTCCATCTTCGTGCGAAATTTTCCCGGAGGCACAAACTCCGCACGCAACCCGCGAAGCCGCGCCAGATCAAGGATTCCGGCCGATTCGACATCGGAAATCACGATGCGAACTTCCGCGTTCAACTCGCCCGCTTCAATCGCATCCTGAATCGCACGGAAGTTCGAGCCTTTGCCGGAACCGAGAACCCCGAGTTTCAGCTTTTCCATTTTTTGATGATATTGGTCGTCGATTTACCCGGCACCAGCGGGAGGATTTTGATTTCGGCGCCGATCGATTCGAGCGTTGCGCGTTCTTCTGAGTTGAGGCTGTCGACCGTGTAATCGCCGCCTTTCGCGTAAACGTGCGGGCGCACTTCACGCACGAGATTCGTCACGCGCTCATCCGAAAAGATCGTGACGAAATCGACGCACCCGAGCGCCGCGAGGACTTCCGCGCGATCCGCTTCGTTATTGATCGGGCGACCTTCGCCTTTGAGTCCGCGCACTGAAGCATCGCCATTGACCGCGATCACCAGTGCATCACCGAGTGCGCGCGCCGCTTGCAAATAACGGACGTGACCGACGTGCAACAAATCAAAGCAGCCATTCGTAAAGACGAGCCGTTTACCTCGCGCATCGAGTTCGTCGCGAAGCTTCACGAGTTCGGGTGCGGACTTCAGTTTTACTAATGCGGAGCTTGAATTCATGCGCCTTCCTGATTGTGTGAAATCTGCTATTCCTGTCCAAAATATTCCGCTGCATGCACGACCCACGTTTTGAAAAACTCGCCAAACTCCTCGTCGGCTACTCCACGAAACTGAAGCCCGGCGACAAAGTGCTGATCGACGCGTTTGACATTCCGTCGGAGATGACGATCGCACTCGTCCGTGCGACGCGCAACGCAAAGGCACTGCCGTATGTGCAGACGCACCAGAGCCGCGTCGCGCGCGAGATTTTGATTGGCGCGACTGATGAACAATACAAATTCGCCGCCGAGCACGAGCTGACGCGAATAAAAAAAATGCAGGCATATATTGCGTTGCGCGGCAGCGAAAACATCACCGAGATGTCCGACGTGCCAGGCGAGCGGATGAAAATGGCCATGAAAATCATGCGCCCGGTGCTCGATTGGCGCGTGAAAAAAACGCGCTGGTGCGTGTTGCGCTGGCCGACGCCGTCGATGGCCCAACTCGCGGGAATGAGCACGGAGCAGTTCGAGAATTTTTTCTTCGACGTCTGCACGCTCGATTATGGGCGAATGCAGCCAGGCATGAAGGCGCTGAAAGCGCTGATGGAAAAAACTGATCGCGTCGAAATCAAAGGCCCGGCCACCGAACTTCAGTTTTCCATCAAAGGAATTCCGGCAATCATCTGCGGCGGCACGCATAACATTCCCGACGGCGAAGTCTTCACGTGCCCCGTGAAAAATTCCGTCCAAGGTTACGTCACCTTTAATGCGCCGACAATTTACCAGGGCACCGCGTTTGACACGATTCGCCTCGAGTTCAACAACGGAAAAGTCGTCAACGCGACTTCGAACAATACTAAAAAGCTGAATGAGATCCTCGATTCCGACGCCGGTGCGCGCTACATCGGCGAGTTTTCGCTCGCTTTCAATCCGCACATTTTGCACCCGATGCGCGACATTTTGTTCGACGAAAAAATCAGCGGCTCATTTCACTTCACGCCCGGCCAGGCTTACGAGCAGGCCGACAACGGCAACCGCTCGCAAGTCCACTGGGACATGGTCAGCATCCAGCGCGAGGACTACGGCGGCGGCTCGATTTATTTCGATGGAAAACTGATTCGGCGTGACGGGCTGTTCGTGCCGAAGCAGCTCCAGTCGCTCAATCCCGACCGGTTGAAATGACGAGCCTTCTCGAATCGAATCTCACGCAGGAAGACATCGCGCGCGCTCTCACGCCGAAGCGGCCGATTTTGCAGCCAATCGGCTCGCCGCGCTGGAAGCAGGCCGCGCAAAATCCGCTCGTGCAAAAATGGATCGAGCCGTTGCGAGCGCTCGCCGGAAATGAAATCGCGGAGCCGATGCCCGCACTGAGCGACGAACTCTATCGCGATTTTTTTGCGACCGGAAAACGGTTGCCGTTTGAAAATGCGTATTTTGAAAGACGCCGCCGTTTTGCGCGCGCGGCGATTTGCGCGCTCATTGACGGCGACAAAAAATGGACCGATTCGGCGCTGCGGAAGCTCGAGGAAATTTTGTCGGAAAGTTCGTGGGCGCTGCCGGCCCACGTAAATTCGCCGTCGGGCAAAGACCCGATGCATCTCGATTTGTTTGCGTGCGAAACGGCGAATCTGCTGGGCGAAGCGATCGAGCTGTTCGGTGAGCAGATGCCGGCGGAATTGCTTACCGAAATCAAAGTGCGGCTGCGGAAAAGAATCTTTGAGAATTACATCTACAAGCATCAGGACTTTTTCTGGACAAAATCGTCGAACAACTGGAACGCCGTTTGTCATCAAGGCTTGCTCGGCGCGGCTCTCGCTGCGGAAGACGACGTGCAGCTCGTTGCGAAATTGCTGCTGATTTCGAAACGTTATCTACCTGTTTTTCTCGATGGTTTCGGGGAAGACGGAGGCTGTTCGGAAGGACCGGGTTATTGGCAATACGGTTTTGGTGCGTTCAGTTTTTTAAACGAGCAACTCGAGACGCGCACGGGCAAAGGCCTTTCGCTCTTCGACAACAACGAACACATTCGCGAAATCGCAAACTACGGTCCGCGCGTGACGCTCGCGAATTTCCATTTTGTGAATTTCGGCGACAGTCCGCGTGACGGCGCGCTGAATCCCGCGCTGCTCGAATATCTCGGACGGCGTTTCCAAAGTGATTTGCTCCGCGCGCATGCGTATCGCAATTTCCAGCGAATCGAGCAAACGGGCATCAACTTGCACGGTCAGCGCACCGATTTATTTTACCTTTTGCGCCTGTTTTTGAATGCGCCGACGGAGCATTCGGCCGAGCGGTCACTGGAGCCGGAGGATTTTTATTTTAAAAATCTCGAGATCCTCATAGCGCACGGTCGCGATCAGCGTGGCAATTTATGGGAGTTTGCCGCAAAAGCCGGCAACAACGCCGAGCATCACAATCACAACGATTGTGGGAGCTACATGTTAAACATTAATGGTGCGCCGGTAATTCTCGAAATTGGTGCGCCGGAATACACAAAAGGCTACTTCGGCGAAAATCGTTACGACTATCTGGCGGCGCGCACGCTAGGACATTCGCTGCCGATCGTGAACGGCCACGAGCAGGCGGCGGGACTGCAATACGCGGCAAAAGTGCTCAGCGCCGAGATGGTTCCGGATCACGTCGAGTTTTCCGTTGATTTAACGAATTGTTATCCAGCGGCAACTGGCTGCAATGACCTCGTGCGCAGCTTTTATTTTGATAAGCGCAAAGGCTGCTTGCGCGTGAAGGAATTCTACGAGCTTGCGAATCCCGAGTCGTTCGAGACGTCGATCATCACCGAAGACCAAATCCTCGTCGGCGAAAACGACGCGCGAATTGTTACGGCGACTTGTGTGCTGGTTGTGAAGCCGTTTGACGAAACGATTTTCGCCGGCGTCCAGGCGCAGGAATATCGCGATCAGACCGGTGCGCCGCGTAAAATCAATCGCCTGATCCTCAAGCCGGCGCGGCTTGCGGATCAGCGATTCGTCGGCTACGTGATCGATATCGGCGAATAGCGGCGGCACTTTACAACACGGCGATCAGCCGCGAAAGTAACCGCCCGCTTTATGAAGTATCGCACCTACAAAAACACCGATTTAACAGTAAGCGAAGTCGGTTTCGGCATGTGGACAGTCTCGACCGGATGGTGGGGAAATTTCACCGAGGGCGAGGCAATCGCGCTCATGCATAAGGCGTTTGATCTCGGCATCACGCTGTTCGACGCCGCCGATACTTATGGCAACGGACTCAGCGAGGAGTTGCTCGCAAAAGCTTTCCCGACGCGCCGCGATGACATCGTGATTGCGACGAAGATCGGCTACGATTTTGTGAATTTCGGCAACGAACGCGGGCGCGGCCAGCGCGAAATTCCGCACGACTTTTCGCCCGAGGCGCTCACGCGCGCGACGGACAACGCGCTGAAGCGTTTGAAAACGGATCGCATCGATTTGATGCAACTGCACAACATCCGCATGGAGCAGGTTTACGACGACGCCATTTGGACAACGCTCGATCAATTAAAGCAGCAGGGGAAAATACGGCATGCCGGCATTGCGCTTGGCCCGGCGATCGGCTGGCTTTACGAAGGCGTGAATTGCATTCGCGAACGCAACGTCACGAGTGTGCAACATATTTATAATATGCTGGAACAGCATCCCGGACGCGCGATGCAGGACGCTGCGACTAAAGCTAGGAAGGACACGATGTTTCTCATCCGCGTGACGCACAGCTCCGGCATGCTCGAGGGGCATTACACGCCGGATACGATTTTTCCGGAGAACGACCACCGGCGTCATCGTCCGCGCTCGTGGCTGATCAACGGCTGCAAAAAGATCGAGCAACTCCGCTTTTTGGAAAACGCGGAACGCACGCTGGGACGGGCCGCGCTGCAATGGCTGCTCGCGGACGAGCGCGTCGCGTCGACGTTGCCGAATATCTACGACGACAAACAGCTTGTTGAATTTGCGAAAGCGCCCGATTGTCCGTCGCTCACTCAGGACGATTTCGCGCGCATCGCGAAACTCCATGCGCGGAATTTCGGCATCGAGGAAGAGCCGCCGAAATTCAAAGGCACGATGGAGCTGCAAGGCGCAGCGGCGTAATCAGGCGAATCTCGGCGAAATCGTGAAGCTGCGCGTCAACGTGCCGCGTGGCTCGATTGTCTGAATACCGAGCTTCTCCTCGAATGGGCGCTGCTCGTGATGATCAGGCAAGCCCCAGCACGGCTCGACGCAAATGAACGCGTCGCCGTTGCTCCAGAGTGTCACGTAGGGCACGCCGGTCATGTCGATATCGACACGATGCGAGCCAGCGCTGTCCTCGAAGGTAAAAACAGGCTGCGGCACATTTTTTAACTCGAGCAAAAACGAGTCGGGCAGCTCGCTTTTGGCAAACGGCATCGGACCACCGTCGTGATGAATCGCGACCGTTTCGCCCGAAAGAAAATTGTCCGGCGCGAGATGGCGAACGTAATCGCCGGCCGGCATAATCACATTCGCGGCGTCGAGTGACTGCGCGGCGAAGCCAGGATGCAGCCCGAACGATACGTGCGCCGTCAGCTCAGGCTCGCGATTTTCGAAGCAAAATGTGACGCGCAATTTTCCAGCTTCCAGCGAGTAGGTGAGCGCGAGCGCGACTTTGAACGGATACTCGTGCGACGCGATTTGCTCCAGCTCGATGCGGTAAGTTAGCGACGCGTTGTGTGCGATTTCGACTTTCGGCGCGGCGAAATCCTTGTGTCGCAAAAACGAGTGCGTGCCGCCGCGTATCTCGTGGCCACGATAGCTCGTGCGCTCGTTTTTGATGCGGTGCAAATAGTAGCCCATCACCGTCGCGTGATTGTTCCAGCCTTTCGTCGCGGGCCGCACGTCGCCGTCGCGATACAAAAAGCCAATCCATTCGCCGCGCGCGTGACGCCGCTCGATACTCACGAGTTCCGCGCCGTGTCGCGAAACTTCGATGCGCGATCCGTTTTCCAGATCGGTTAGCGCATCGAGCGTGTGACCGTCGCGCGTTCTGGTGTCGAAAAGAAAAGCCATTGCGCTAAGCTAAAAACCGCGAGCTTCTCGCGCAAGATTCACGTGCGCGAATCGAAAACGCAGCGGCCGCCGACGAATGTTTTCAGCACATGCAAATCGGGCGAGAGCACAACGAAATCGGCATCTGCATTTTCCGCGATTTGGCCTTTGCTCGAATCGAGGCCGAGCGCACGTGCGGGATTCAGCGTTGCCATGCGCACGCCTTCGACGAGCGAAACGCCGGCCAGTTCCACCACGTTGCGCACGAGGCGGATCATCGTCGCGGTGCTTCCGGCAAGCGCTGCGCCGTCGGCGGTGAGGCCGACTTCATCCCGCACGATGCAGTCGATATCACCGAGCGCAAAATGTTTGTCTTCGGCGAGGCCCGCGCCTGCGGTTGCATCGGTCACGAGACAAATTCCGTCCGGCCCTTTCGCCTGGTAAAGCATCCGCATCAATGTCGGCGAAACGTGCCTGCCATCCGCGATCAACTCGCATAAAATCTCCGGCTCGCTCATCGCGAACTCGAGCAGGCCCGCGACACGATATGCACCACGCCGGCGCGCTGACGACATGCAGTTAAATGTGTGCGTCACCTGCTGCATGCCGTGCGCAAACGCCGCGCACGCTTCCTCATCCCACGCGTCGCTGTGTCCGCCGCTCGCACGAATGCCGCTTTCGCGCAACGCCTCAATCAGAGCAAGCGCCCCGGGTAACTCCGGCGCGAGTGTCATCTGCGTGATTACATCAGCGCGCTCGAGCAGCTTTTCGTATTCCTCGTGTTGTGGATTGCGAATGAGATCGAGCCGGTGCGCGCCCGGTTTTTCGCGCGAAAAATACGGGCCTTCGATGTGAACCCCGAGCACGTTTGCGCCATCGTGCAAGGTGTTGCGGAATGTTGCCGCTGCGTTAATCACACGCAAAATCTCATCCAGCGTCCCCGTCACCGTTGTCAGTGCGAGCGAAGTCGTCCCGCCGCTCGCGTGAAATTTGCAAATCGTCTCGAACGCCTCCGCGTTTGCCTCCATCGCGTCGCGTCGCAGCGCGCCATGGATGTGCAGATCGATGAAACCGGGCGCCAGATAATTGCCCGCGACATCCATCGCCAGTTCGCCCGATTCTGCGGCGAGATCGCGCTCGGCCACGCGCACAATTTTACCGTTTTCGATCTCGACGCAACCGTTTGCCACGATGCGGTCCGCCAGGACCAGCCGAGCATTTTTAAAAATCATGCGCGCTGCCACTCCGGCTTGTTGTTGTAAACCCAGCGGTAATAATCCGCGCGCTCCAGCGCGCCAGCCGCGCCTTCATCGATGATCAATGTGCAGCGTGCGTGCAGTTGCAGGGCGGACGACGGCACGCTCGCCGTCACCGGTCCCTCGACCGTCGCCGCGACCGCACCCGCCTTCTTTTCGCCGAACGCGAGCACCACGCAATGCCGCGCTTCCATGATCGTGCCTACACCCATTGTGATCACGTGCCGCGGCACTTCGGAGGGCGACGAAAAAAAGCGCGCGTTGTCCGCGATCGTCCGCTCCGTGAGCGTCTTCAGCCGAGTGCGCGAACCGAGTGACGAGCTCGGCTCGTTAAAGCCGATATGCCCATCCGTTCCGAGCCCGAGCAGTTGTAGGTCGATCCCGCCCGCGTCACGGATCGCCTGCTCGTAATCCGCGCAATGCGCCGCAATATCGCGCGTCAGCCCATCGGGAATGCGCGTGCCCGACGGCGCAATGTTGATTTTCGAAAACAAATGCTCCCGCATGAAGTGCGCGTAGGATTGCGGATGATCCGGCCCAAGCCCAACATACTCATCGAGGTTAAACGTCGTCACCTTTGCAAAATCGAGCGCGGCCCGTTCATGCATCGACACCAGCTCGCGATAAAGCCCGAGCGGAGTCGAGCCCGTGGCCAGCCCGAGCACACTCGTTGGCTTCGTGCGGATTTGCCGGGCGAAAATGCGAGCCGCCACGTGCGAAGCAGCGTCCGCCGTCGGTTGGATGATCACTTCCACGTCATCACGCTAGGTAGTCCACCCCCGCGTTTCAACTCGCGAGTCATGGCATGTCGAGTGCTTAACATCGTCGAATGGCCATTCGCCTTTCATTCCGCCTCGCCGCCCTGCTTTGCTGGCTGCTGATCTCTGCAGCGGGCGCGGTCGTCGTTTTCAATTACGAAAGCTCCCCCGGCAGTTCCGGCTCGACACCGCTGCGCTGGCCGGAGAATGCGCCCATCGCGCTCGATGAAAATCGCGACACGCTCGTGATGTTCGCGCATCCGCATTGCCCATGCACGCGGGCGAGCATCGGCGAGCTCAATCGTCTGCTCGCGCAAGCCGCTGGTCGCGTCGCGGCGCACGTTGTCTTTTTGAAACCATCGGAGTTTTCCAGCGAATGGACACAGACCGCATTGCGGCGGAGTGCCGAAGAGATTCCCGGCGTCGATGTCCGCGACGATGCGGACGGCGCGCTCGCCAGGCAATTTGGCGCACAAACATCCGGGTATGTCGTTCTGTATAATAACCACGGCGATTTACTTTTCCACGGTGGCATCACTGCGGGGAGGGGACATGCCGGCGATAATAGCGGCGAAAGCGCGATCCTTGCGCTGGCGGAAAACCGCGAGACGCGCATCGCGCAGACGCCAGTCTACGGTTGTTCGTTACTCAATCAACAATGCTCACCAGAGAAAGACGCCGCCTTATGCACGAAATAAACAAACACGAGCCGTCGGTAAACGACCCGACGCAAGCGCGCACGGTCGAGCTATTCAAGGAACAGCAGCAAAGCATCATCCAACATACCGACCGTCTATTTGCGCGGATCATGGTGTTCCAATGGATCGGCGGTATTGTGGCGGCGCTGCTGATCTCGCCGCGGACGTGGGCGGGGACGCAAAGCCAGATCCACCTGCATTTGTGGGCGGCGATTTTCCTCGGCGGTCTCGTCACGAGCCTGCCCGTATTGCTCGCGTGGACACAACCGGGAAAGACGCTCACGCGCCACACTATCGCCATCGGCCAGATGCTGATGTCGGCGCTGCTCATTCATCTCACCGGCGGTCGCATCGAGACACACTTCCACGTCTTTGGCTCGCTCGCGATCCTCGCGTTTTATCGCGACTGGCGTGTGCTCATTTCGGCGTCGGTCGTCGTCTATGTCGATCACGTGCTGCGCGGCATGTTTTGGGCGCAATCGGTTTACGGCGTCTTGCAGGCACCGATCTGGCGTTCGCTTGAGCATGCGGGCTGGGTCATTTTCGAGGTAACGTTTTTGATCATCTCGATCCGCAAAAGCCTGAGCGAAATGTTCATCGTCGCCGAGCGGCAGGCGAATCTCGAGGCAATGAAAGCGAGCATCGAGCATACGGTCGAGCAACGCACGGTCGAGCTGCGCAAAAGCGAGTCGCTCCTAGAGCAGGCGCAGCAAATCGCACGTCTTGGCAGTTGGGAGTGGGACATCGTCGCGGACAAAGTCACGTGGTCCGAGGAAACGCGCCGGCTTTATGGACATGCGCCCGGGGACATCGGATTCACAATGAAAAGATGCTTCGACCGCGTCCATCCCGACGACCACGAACGTGCGTGGCGCGTGATCGAGGACGCTACGAAGTCCGGCGGCCATTTCGTATGCGACCACCGCGTGGTGCTGCCGGACGGCACCGAGCGCATCATTCACGGACGCGGCGAAGTCATTTTGGACGAACGCAAGCAGCCAGTCCGCATCATCGGCACCGCGCAGGACGTCACTGAGCGCGTTCGCGCCGAGGAAGCGCTGCGTCGCAGCGAGGAGCAGCTCCGCCAGTCGCAAAAGATGGAAGCCGTCGGACGGCTCGCCGGCGGTGTCGCACACGATTTTAACAACCTGCTTACCGTCATCGGCGGCTACTGCGACCTGCTCCTGCGCCAGGTAAATGGCAACGACAAACTCCGTGCCGATGCCGAGGAAATCCAGCGCGCATCCGACCGCGCGGCGGCGCTCACCCGGCAGTTACTTGCCTTTAGCCGCAAACAGGTTCTCCAACCGCGCGTCATCGACATCAACGAAATCGTCGGTGGCATGGAAAAAATGCTCCGTCGATTGATCGGCGAAGACGTCGACCTGCGCACCGTCTTCGACGCCAAGCTCGGCCAGATCAAAGCCGACCCCGGCCAGATGGAGCAGGTCGTCCTCAACCTCGTCGTCAACGCCCGCGACGCCATGCCACGTGGCGGCAAGCTCACCGTCGAGACGGCCAATGTTTACATCGATCAAAAAACCACCTTCCGGAACCGCGGCCTCGATCCCGGCGAATACGTCATGCTCGCCATCAGCGACACCGGAGTCGGCATGACCGACGAGGTGAAGGCGCATCTCTTCGAGCCGTTCTTTTCCACCAAAGGCGTCGGCAAAGGCACCGGACTCGGCCTCGCCACCTGCTACGGCATCATCACGCAAAGCGAAGGCGACATTCGCGTTTACAGCGAACCGGGCTGCGGCACCACGTTCAAAATCTACCTGCCGCGCGTGCGCCAGTCTGCCACCGCCGCGCCGATCGCGCGCGAGCCCAGCGACCTGCCGCGCGGCAGCGAATCCATCCTCATCGTCGAGGACGACATCGCCGTGCGCCGCCTCGCCACATCCGTCCTGCGGAGCTGCGGCTACGAAGTGCAGGAAGCCGCCAACGCCATCGAAGCCCTTGGCCTCATCGACGCGCAACTTCGCTTCGACCTGGTCATCACCGACGTCATCATGCCGCAAATGAGCGGCAAAGAGCTCTACACGCAACTCATCGACCGCGTCCCGCAGACGAAGGTTCTCTTCATCTCCGGCTACACCGACGACGCCCTTGCGCACCACGGCGTCCTCGACGAAGACCTGCAGTTCTTGGAAAAACCATTCTCCCCCGCAGGGCTCGCGCAAAAAATCCGCGAAGTCCTCGATAAGACGCCGGCTCTACTCGCGGTGTAAATGCGGAAAGCAAGAGCCGCATGGCTTTCAGCGTGATCCGCGACGTGGTGTCGATGAGGCTATAAACATTCCAGCGCCTGACTGCGTTTTGGATCGAATCGAAATATCTACGATTCGTTCTGATCGATCAATGAGTCACTACTCCTATGCCCGCCCTTTTGACGGAGCACCAGCCGCGTGTTAGCATGAGTTGTGCTCTGACAAAGCATCGAAACTATAACATTAACCAGACCGGCGACGGTCGTAACTGAATTTAACTAGTGAGCAGAATGAATTGGTGAAGTTGAATCAGAAGTCCGTCGCAGCCTGGCGCGGATATGAAGATTAACCCTCACTTCCTTCGATCGCATCCGCTGCTCTCGCTGCTGCCGACGTTTACGCTCCGTGGATTAGTCTCAGACTCAGCACTTCAGGAGTATCCAAAGGGGAGTATGGTCTTCAAGGAAGGGGATCCGTGCGAAGCGATCTACCTCGTCATCAGTGGCCGTTGCGAGTCGACGCGTGCAAGCAATGGCGATGTGGCGGATGAGGTATTCGGGCCGGGAGATACGCTGGGCGAGCGCGAGCTTCTAAACCAGGAACCTTACCGCAGCACTGTCACAGTGGTGACACATAGTGTCCTATTACGCATCTCGGGAAAGGTCTTGCTGGAGCTATTTTCGGCCAAGCCGAGCCTTGCAGGAAGATTTTCGCAAACGATCACGAGCAAGCTCAAAACAGAGCGCGAAGCGCGTTCGCGCACGCATCGGGTGGTGTCGCTGTTAACGCTTTCTTCACACGTCAATGAACGTGCGCTGGCCCAAAGACTGGCCTCCAGTCTCGCGAAGATAGCTGTTGGTAACTTACTGCTAGTCCACTTAGTCCCGGTGGAGCAAAAGATATCCTTGAAGAAGTGGGCTGAGATATCTTCGACAGTGAATGGTGAGTTTTGTTTCGCGCAGGAGCTGCATGAGTCGCGCGATGGTTATCAAGAGCTAAGTCTCTATGTCAGCAATGACCCGAGTGAAGCCGCGCACATTCCGTCCCTGCTGGGTCACTTCGCGAAACACTTTAACTATGTCATCCTGCACCTCGTCAGCGAAGTAGCTGTGGCTAGCTCTATCGAGTGCATGATCCAATCGGACCTCGCATATGTCTTCCTGCAACCTGACGCGGAGAGCTTGTATAACTTCCGGCTGCTTATCAAGCAGGTCGATGCCCAAAGCAATGGCCACTGCAATCATATCAAGCCGGTAGTCTGCGCCGAGCAAAGCGGGCCGGCGACCGAGCTAGGTCTACACCTAAGGCACCTGGGTCATCCGGTGCACTCCTTCGTGCGCGGTTATCCTATTGCGGGCAGCAGTGGCTTTATCGATCGGGGCGGGAACTACGCTTTGCACATCAACAGTCTTGCGCGTGAGATTGCGCGCTGCCGGATAGGTCTCGCGCTTTCATCCGGTGGCGCGAAAGGTCTCGCGCACATTGGAGTCATTCAAGTGCTCGAGGAAAATGGAATCGAGATCGACGCCGTCGCAGGTTCGAGCATGGGTGCTTATGTCGGGTCGGTCTGGGCCTACGGCCACGACGGCGAGACTTGCGAAAAGATCGCGCGCGAGCTGGAGCATCGCTGGGGTTTGATGCACGTCGTCGATCCGGTGATTCCGCCGCGGCTGGGATTTTTGCGCACGCAACGCGTGATACGTCGTCTGCGCCGGTCGATCGGCTACGCGCACTTTTCGGAACTGCATCGTCCGCTGCGAGTCGTTGCGACTTATCTCGATACGCTGGAACGCGTGGTTTTTTCAACCGGCGATGTCGCGTCGGCTGTGCAAGCGAGCATCGCGATTCCGGGTATCTGCGTGCCGGTAACGATCGATGGCGGTGTGTTCATCGATGGCGGCATTGCCGATCCTTTGCCGGTGGATGTGCTCAGCGAAATGGGCATCGAGCGCATTATCGCGGTGAACACGATTCCAACGCCGGAGCGATTGCGGCATTGCCGCGACGCCGAGCGGGAACTCAACGAGCAACAGTCGCGACCGCCATTCAGCCTGCGCTCTTTTCTAAACAAGCACCTCAACTATTTCGCGCGCGGAAATGTGCTCGATACGATGCTGCGCAGCATTCACGGCGTGCAAACGCGCGTCGCGGAAAACGCCGGGCGCGACGCGGACATCGTCCTGCGTCCGTGGGAGTGCGATGCGCGCTGGCATGATTTCACGAATCCCGGAAAATACATCGCGCTCGGCCGGAAAGTAGCCGAGGATCAGTTGCCGCAGATCAAGGCGCTCGCGAAACAAAATGAAATCGCACCCGCCGAAATGGCAGTCGCTTCCTAAGTCCGCACTGCAGCAAGCGCAGGTGGAGAAACTGCGCCGTTATCTAGCGCGCATCGTGCTGCCGTTTTCGGCGCATTACGGAAAATTGTTTCGCGAACACGGATTGCGCGCGGACGACATTCGGTCGTTTGCGGATTTGCGGAAAATTCCATTCACGCAAAAAGAAGACCTGCTCGACGATCCGAAGCAGTTCGTTCTCGTGCCCGACCGAAAAATTCTCGCACGGCGCTTTTCCACGATTTTCACGGCGTTAACACAAGGACGTGATGCCGTGACGCAGAAATTCGAGCGCGAGTTTCGTCCGCTCATGCTCACGAGCACCACCGGCCGTTCGTCGGACCCGATTCCCTTCATCTACACGCAGCGTGATCTCGAAGTCCTCGCGATCGCCGGTGACCGCGTGATGCGCGTTTGCGGCGCAAAACCGGAGATGCGGATGATCAACATGTTTCCTTTCGCGCCCCACCTCGCGTTCTGGCAGACGCACTACGCGGGAACGGAGTTCGGCACGTTCGTGCTCAGCACCGGCGGCGGGAAGACGCTCGGCACCGATGGCAACTTGCGGATGATTAAAAAACTGAATCCCGACGTGCTGATCGGCATGCCGACCTTTGTTTATCATTTATTGCGCGCGGCGTTGCAGGAAGGCGTGAAGTGTCCGCAGTTATCGAAGATCGTGCTCGGCGGCGAAAAGGTGCCGAACGGCATGCGGCGAAAACTGCGCGCACTCGCATTTGAGCTTGGAGCAAAAACAGTGGACGTGCTGCCGACGTATGGTTTTACCGAGGCGAAAATGGCGTGGCCGCAATGTCCCGCGGGCGATGCGCAAAGCGGTTATCATTTGAATCCCGATCTCGGCATTGTCGAAGTGATCAACCCGGAAACAGGGGAGCAGGTCGGTGAAGGCGAACCGGGCGAGATCGTCTGGACGCCGCTCGCCGCGCGCGGAAGCGTGGTGCTGCGTTATCGCACGTGCGACTTCATCGACGGTGGGTTGGTCCATGAGCGTTGTCCGCATTGCGGGCGGAACGTTCCGCGACTCATTGGCCATATTTCGCGCAGCTCGGAAATACGCGAGATGCGGCTCGATAAGCTGAAAGGAACGCTCGTCGATTTCAATCAGCTCGAGCACGTGCTCGATAATTTCGAGCACATCGGCACGTGGCAGCTCGAAATCCGCAAGGCAAACGATGATGCGCTTGATGTTGACGAGTTGATTTTGCATGTGCAGAAAGTTGACAACATGCCGGAAGAGCAACTGCAAACGGAGTTGAATAGCCGTTTTGTCGCGGAGACGGAAATTCATCCGAACAAGATTCAGTTTCACAGCGAAGAGGAAATGCGGCGATTGCAAGGTGTGGGCACGCAACTGAAAGAACAACGCGTCGTCGATCACCGGCCGCAAGGCGGCGTCGCGCCACAAACGAACGATGTCGCCAAAAGCCATGCCTGATCAACGACTGGTCATCGTCGACGGCGTGCGCACGCCGTTTTGCAAAATGGGCACGGACCTCGCGCGTCTCGGCGCGGACGAACTCGGACGCATCTCCGTGAACGCGCTGTTCGCGCGCACTGGACTCGATCCGCAGCTTGTTGACGAAGTGATTTTTGGCTGCGTCGCGCAACCAGTCGATGCGATGAACGTGGCGCGCGTGATTGCGTTGCGCGCCGGACTTCCCGAGCACGTTCCCGCCGTAACAGTGCATCGCAATTGCGCGTCGGGTTTCGAGGCGATCACGCAAGCTTACGAGCGAATGAACGCGGGGCACGGCTCGATCTTCATTGTGGGCGGAGCGGAAAGCATGTCGCAGATTCCGCTGTTGTATAAACAGTCCGCCGCGGCGAAATTTTCGAAACTGGCGCGCGCCAAAGGCGCCCTGCAAAAGCTCGGCGTCTTCAGCCGGTTTCGTCCGGCGGATTTTCAACCCCGCATCGGGTTGCAACTCGGCCTGACCGACCCGATCTCCGGTTTAAACATGGGCGAAACAGCAGAAGTGCTCGCGCGCGAGAGGCACATTTCGCGCGAGGAGCAGGACGCGTTTGCGCTGAAATCGCACGCCCACGCAGTCGATGCGAAGGAAAAACTCGCGGAGGAAATTTGCCCGGTTTACGTCAATGGCCACGCTGTTTTGCACGACAACGGCCCGCGTCCGGAGCAGTCGATGGAGCAACTGGCGAAGCTGCGTCCGGTCTTTGATCGCAAGCTCGGCAGCGTGACCGCCGGCAATTCGTCGCAGATCACCGACGGCGCGGTAGCTTTGCTCGTGACGACGGAGCAAAAGGCCGCGGAGCTAGGTTTCAAACCGCTCGGCAGACTGCTCGCTTATGCCTACACCGGATGCGATCCGGCGCGGATGGGACTCGGCCCGGTGTTCGCGATTCGCAAGCTGGAAGAGTCCACCGGACTCACGCCAAACGATGCGGACGTGATTGAAATCAACGAAGCATTCGCCGCGCAAGTGCTTGCGGTGTTACAAAAACTCGACAACAACGTGCCGCGCGAACATCTCAACGTAAACGGCGGCTCGATTGCGCTCGGGCACCCCGTCGGCGCGACCGGCTCGCGGCTCACGCTCACGAGCTTGAAAGAACTCGCGCGCCGCGGCGGCAAACGCGCGCTCGTCTCCGCGTGTGTCGGCGGTGGCCAGGGCGCGGCACTTTGGCTGGAGCGCGACTGATTATGCAAACGATTCGCCGCGAAATCATCGACGAAAACATCTGCGTGCTGACATTCGATCGTCCGAATTCCGCGGCGAATATTTTCGATCGCGCGACTCTGAACGAGCTCGACGAGCATCTCGACGCTGTTGCTGCTGATGCAAAAATCGCCGGCGTTATTTTGATCAGCGCGAAGCCGGCGATCTTCATCGCAGGCGCGGATTTGCACGCGCTCGGAAAACTCGGCGAGGGCGACCTTCGGCATTTCATCGAACTCGGGCAGAATGTTTTTAACAAAATCGCCGCGTTGAAAATTCCGACGATCGCCGCGATTCATGGCGCCTGCGTTGGCGGCGGATACGAGATTTGCCTCGCGTGCGATTACCGCATCGCGACGCCCGATCGCGCGACGAAGATCGGTTTGCCGGAAACGAAGCTCGGCATTCTGCCGGCGTGGGGCGGCTCGACGCGGCTTCCGCGCCTGATCGGCGTGCCGCGTGCCCTCGACGTGATTCTCGGCGGCAAAACGCCACCGGCAAAACAGGCGTTGCGACTCGGCATGATCGACGAGATCGCGCCGCGCGAACACTTGCTGCGAGCCGCCCGGCGCGTGATTGCGCGCGGTGTGCCGCGCCGGAAAAAGGGCGCGTTGCAACTGCCGCTCGTCAACGCCGCGATCGGCTCGGTGATCGTGCCGGCCGTGCGGAAAAAGCTGATGCGCAAAACGCGCGGACATTATCCCGCGCTGTTCAAGGCGCTCGAAGTCGTCACCGCGGCTGCGTCGTCGTGGAATGAAAACGATTCGTTCGCGCGCGAACGCGACGCAATTCTCGAGCTAGCAAAAACAGACGCGTGCAAAAATCTGCTGCGCGTTTTCATGCTGCAGGAACGCGCGCGGAAGCTGGTTTTCGCGCCTGATGTCAGCGCGCCGCCGATTACGCGCGTCGCGGTGATCGGCGCGGGCGTGATGGGCGCTGCGATCGCGCAATGGCTGAGCGCGCGCGGCTTGCGCGTGATTTTGCGCGACATCGATGCGGAGCGCGTTGCGGCGGGAATGGCGCGCATTGCGCAACTTTACGACGCGGGCGTGAAGCGCCGGTTGTTTGACAAACGCGAGGCGCGCGACGGCTTGGATCGCATCTCGCCCGCGGCGATGGAAGTGCCGCTGGATAACGTCGATCTCGTCATCGAGGCAGCGGTCGAGAAGATGGATTTAAAAAAGAAAATCTTCGCGCATCTAGATGAACTCGCCGGGAGAAACACGATCATCGCGACGAACACTTCCGCGCTTTCGGTTTCCGAAATTGCAGCCGCCACGAAAAACCCCGGTCGCGTGGTCGGAATTCACTTTTTCAATCCGGTGCACCAGATGCAGCTCGTCGAGGTCGGCATTGCGCGCGAAACCAGCAAGGAAGCGGCTCAGCGCGCTTTGCGTTTCGTGCAGAAAATCGAAAAGCTGCCGGTGATCGTGCGCGATCATCCGGGCTTTCTGGTAAATCGCATTCTGCTGCCGTATCTCGCCGAGGCGGGACGTTTTTTTGAAATGGGCGCAAGCGTGGCGGATGTTGACGAAGCCATGCTCGACTTTGGAATGCCGATGGGGCCGCTGCGGCTGATCGATGAAGTCGGCGTCGATATCGCCGCCGATGTCGCCGCGACGCTGGCGGCGAAATTCCCGGAGCGCATGACCGTGCCGAATGTCCTCCACGGCATGATCGCCGCCGGAATGCTCGGCCGCAAAAACGGGCGCGGTTTTTACCTGCACCGCAAAGGCGCGGAGCCGGTGCCGAATCGGGATGCGGAGCAGTTTCGCGAGAGCGATTCCGCGGCGCATGTCGATCGCGCGGAACTGCAGCGGCGCATGGTTTTGCTGATGGTCAACGAAGCGGCGCGATGCATCGAGGAGCGCGTCGTGGATGAAGCCGCGGACGTCGATTTTGGAATGATCATGGGCACCGGCTTCGCGCCGTTTCGCGGCGGTCCGCTGCGGTTCGCCGATGCGAGCGGAATCACGCGCATCTGCGCCGAGCTCGCGCATCTCGCCGAGGTCGCCGGGCCTCATTACGCGCCTTGCGAACTGCTGGCGCAGATGGCCGAAAGCGGAAAGACGTTTTATGAAAACTGAAGAACCCGCCTCCGTCATCGACACTTCGAAAATGTCGTCCGATCAGCGTGCGGCGCTCGAGTTGACCGAATCGGCGCGCGAGGCGGCGCAGGCGGAGCGCGGCTTTGCGGGCGGATTGTTCATGGGCAATTTCAACACGGCGCAGATTCATCCGTTTCCGCAGCAGAGCGCGGAGGATCGCGACCAGGGCGACGCGTTTTTGCAAAGGCTGAACGCATTTTTAAAAACGCGCGTCGATCCCGACGAGATCGATCGCACCGGCGAGATTCCCGCCGAAGTCATCGAGGGGCTCGCGGACATGGGCGCGTTCGGCATCAAGATTTCGCCGGAGCTCGGCGGGCTCGGCCTTTCGCAGACGAACTACTGCCGCGCGGCGATGCTGCTCGGGAGCTTTTGCGGAAATCTCACCGCGTTGCTTTCCGCGCATCAATCGATCGGCGTGCCGCAACCGCTCATCATGTTCGGCACCGACGAGCAGCAGCGGCGCTTTTTGCCGCGTGTCGCGAAAGGCGAGATCTCCGCGTTCGCACTCACCGAGCCGAAAGTCGGCAGCGACCCGGCGAAGATGGAAACGCACGCCGAACCGAACGGCGATCATTTCATTCTCAACGGCGAAAAGCTCTGGTGCACGAACGGCGTGAAGGCCGGCGTGATCGTCGTCATGGCAAAGACGCCGCCAAAAAACGGGCGCAATCAAATCACCGCGTTCGTGCTCGACATGGATACGCCGGGCGTCGAGGTCACGCACCGCTGCCGGTTCATGGGGCTCAAGGCGCTCTACAATGCCGTCGTGCGTTTCACGAACGTGCGCGTGCCGCGCGAAAACATTTTGCTCGCGGAGGGAAAAGGCCTGCGCGTCGCGCTGACGACACTCAATACCGGCCGCCTCACGCTGCCGGCCGCGTGCGTCGGTTTGTCGAAACGCTGCCTCGAGATCGCGCGCAAATGGGCCGGCGAACGCGTGCAATGGGGCGCGCCGATTGGGAAACACGCGGCCATTGCCGACAAGCTCGCGCACATGGCGGCGAATGTGTTTGCGATGGAATCGATGTCGCTTTTCGCGGCGAGCATCGTGGATCGCGACAAGAAAGCCGACGTGCGGCTCGAAGCCGCGCTGTGCAAGTTGTGGGCGACCGAGCGCGCGTGGGAAATCGTCAACGACACCATGCAAATTCGCGGCGGACGCGGCTACGAAACCGCGCAATCGCTCGCGGCGCGCGGCGAGGAGCCGGTGCCGGTGGAGCGGCTCTTTCGCGACTCGCGCATCAACACGATTTTCGAGGGTTCGAGCGAGATCATGCGGTTGTTCATCGCGCGCGAAGCGCTCGACCCGCATTTGAAAATCGGCGGGCCGATGATGAATTCGCAGCTCGCGATGGCGTCGCGAATCAAAGCGGCGCTGGGCGCGGCCGGCTTTTACGCCGGCTGGTATCCGAGGCAGTGGGTCGCGAAACCAGGCCTTGAGCTCGCGCGCTTCGATCCGCAGCTCGCCCGGCCGATGCGTTACGCCGCGGCCACCTCGCACCGGCTCGCCCGCACGCTTTTTCACGCGATGGCAAAGTTCGGCCCGAAGCTCGAACGGCAGCAGGTGTTGCTCGGGCGCTTCGTGGATATCGGCACGGAACTCTTCGCGATCGCGGCGACGTGCGCACGCGCCAATGCATTGCTGGCGACCGAGCCGCACCGCCGGGAGCTCGTCGAGCTCGCGGATTTCTTCTGCCGCACCGCGCGCCTGCGCATCGAGCGTCTATTTAACGATCTCTCCCAGAATGCGGACGCGCGCGGATACAAGATCGCCCAGAAAATCCTCGCCAAAGACTACGACTGGCTCTCATCCGGCATCGTTTCCCTGTAGCGGCGGTCTATGACCGGCGTCAACCGCATGGCGGCTGCGATCCGCCGCGGGGCGGCTCTCCTTCGCCTTAGGGCGGATTCGATCCGCCCTAAGGCGGATTGGGGCACCCCATGGCGGCACGCGGACGCCCGACGGCGGATTCAATCCGCCCTACGGCGGTTCTGATCCGCTCGAAGGCGGCAGACTTCCGCCCCGGGGCGGATTGGCCCTGGAGCACGGCGGCGAAAAACCGCCCGAAGGCGGTTCGGATTCGGAGCATGGCGGATAACAAACGCCCCGCGGCGGATTCAATCCTTTTGCCCCGTTCGGTCTGGCGTTGCTGTTCGCCTGTGAGAGAATGGGAGACGTGCTTTCCCTTGTGTCCCAGCGTGTCGTGCCACGCGCCAAAAGAATATGGCTCGAAACAATGGGTAGGTGAACATGCCTCGTCACAATCAGGTCGCCCGGCCGTTGATGGTTTACGATGGCGACTGCAATTTCTGCCGGTTTTGGATCGCGCGCTGGCGCGACCGGACGGGGCGGCGGATGGATTATCGCCGTTCGCAGCAGGTCGCGGCGCGGTTTCCGAAGATCGCGCCCGAGGATTTCCAAAACGCAGTGCAATTGGTGGAGCCGGACGGGGAGGTGACGAGCGGGGCGGACGCGGTGTTTCGCGCGTTCGAGGTGACCGGCACCGCGCCGTTCTGGCTGCGGTTCGCGCGCAGCGTGCCGGGATTCGAGGGCGCGGCGCGCGGTGTCTATCGCGTGATCGCGCGCCACCGGACGGCGTTTTCGTTTTTCACTCGGCTACTATGGGGACGGGCGTTCCGGCGACCGACGTTCTTCATCGCGCGCTGGGTTTTCCTGCGGCTGCTCGGGGTGATTTACCTCATCGCGTTTCTTTCGCTGCTGGTGCAAATCCGCGCGCTCGTCGGCAAGCGGGGCATTTTGCCGGCGGCGAACCATCTCGACGCAGTCCGCGCGCAACTCGGCGCCGAAAGCTACCGCCGCCTGCCGACGCTCTGCTGGTTTGACGCGAGCGACGGCGCGCTGGTTGGGCTCTGCGTCGCGGGTGCGGTGATTTCCTGCGGCGTGATTTTCAACGTGCTCCCCGGCCTTTCGCTCATCGCGCTCTGGGCGCTCTATCTCTCGCTCAGCAATGTCGGCCAGACCTTCCTCGGCTATCAATGGGACGCGCTGCTGCTGGAGACGGGCTTGTGCGCCATGTTTCTCGTGCCGCCGCTGCAACTCCGGCCCGACTGGCGGACGAACCGCGCCGGCACGCGGATCGCGCACGCGCTTTTGCTCTGGCTGGCCTTCCGGCTCACGTTCGAGTCGGGGCTGGTGAAACTGAACGCGCCTCCGAGCCCGAACGGCGAGCAGACGTGGCGCGCGCTCACCGCGCTGAAATATCACTACGAGACGCAGCCGTTGCCGCTCTGGACGAGCTGGTATCTGAACCAATCGCCGCTCGCGTGGCAGAAATTCGCGACGCTCGTGATGTTCGGCATCGAACTGGCCGCGCCCTGGACAATCCTCGCGCCGACACGCGTGCGGCGGCTCGGCTGCGCGTCGATGATGGCGTTGCAGACGGTCATCATCACGAGCGGGAACTACTGCTTCTTCAACTACCTCACCATGGCGCTCTATGCACTGCTCATCGACGACGACGCATGGCCCGTGCGCTGGAGAAAATCGGCGCGCCGTTTGCCGGAAAAGCAGGGCGGCTGGAGTCCGTGGCTCGTCGCACCGGTCGCCGCGGCCGGCGTGCTCGTCACCGGAATGCAACTCGTCAGCACGATGCACGCCGACATTTCATGGCCGCGATTCTCCATGCGCCTTTACACGCTGCTCGCGCCATTGCGAAGCTTCAATAGCTACGGGCTCTTCGCGGTAATGACCACGTCGCGGCCCGAGATCATTGTCGAGGGGAGCAACGATGGACAGACGTGGCTGCCGTATGAGTTTAAGTGGAAACCGGGCGACGTGACGCGCCGTCCGCGCCTCGTCGCGCCGCATCAGCCGCGCATTGACTGGCAAATGTGGTTCGCCGCGCTCGGCGATGTGCAGCAAAACCCGTGGTTCGTCAATTTCCTCGTCCGCCTGCTCGAAGGTTCGCCCGAAGTTCTCGCCCAGCTAGGCTATAACCCGTTTCCCGATAAACCGCCGCACTACATCAGGGCACAACTTTACGATTACCACTTCACGCGCCGCGGCGATGATCCACATGCCTGGTGGAAGAGGGAGCTCATCGGCACCTATTGCCCAGCTGTCTCCCTCCAGCGCAGCGATGAAACTGGAGGGGCCGGCGCCGTGCCGTCCCGCTTCTAATCGGTGGATTCCGTAGCTCAGTCAATCCGCCACTTTGATTACTCAGGCAACCATCAACGAATCAGTTGTTGAATACGCCTAAGTCCCACTGAGATCGCCAGCGGATCACCATTTTGTCGTTCTCAAACGCGATCGGCAGCCAAATGTAGCCGCTCTCGATAAGCTGCACCTTAGGACGCCAGACATCGAACATTGCAATGTAAGCATTCGGTTTCCCATGCACCGAAAGGATATAGGTGCTTTGACCTCCAAAGGTCTTGTCAGGTCCCATGTTGTTGAATGGGTTGGTGCCGACACACGGATTGTAAGCAGCTTTTTTCCACGGCCCCCAGATCGAATCGGCAACAAGCAAACGTGCATCGTTGGGTTCCCATCCCGTGCAACCCGATACGAGCATATAGTATTTTCCATTGCGTTTCATCAGTGCAGGCGCTTCGTTGTGACCGCTCGGTTCCACGCGTATCCATTTGCCAGTCAGATCAAGGTAATCATCGGTTAGCTCATGAATGTGAATGGTATAATTTTCCTCAGCTGATGCGACTAGATAGGCTTTCCCATTTTCATCCACAAAGAGCGTCATGTCGCGGACCATCTGACCATCTTCGAAATTGTATCGCGTATACGCACCATCCCGGATAGCAGGCCAAGTATTGTTGCCCGCTATCTCTCTCTTCATTTGCTCGCTGGTAAGAGCTGTCTTCCTGCTGTCGGGAAAGTTCATCGGCCATCGACCGGCATTTGGACGCAACGAATGTAGAAGCTGAAACGGCCCTTGCGGGTTATCCGCGACAGCCAATGCCGCACGGGCGGTGCCGTAACCTCGACCTTTGAATTCCAGATGAAACCACATAACGAATTTCCCAGTCTTTTCATTATATATAACCTTGGGCCGCTCGATCTTGCAGCCGGCTGTGATATCCGAATTCGGATCATCGACTACCGATAAGACGACGCCTTCCTTTTTCCAGTTATAGAGATCGGTCGAAGAGTAGCAACCGACTCCTTGCGTTCCAGGCGTGCCTTCCTTTTTCGGATTACGGTATTCGCCATACCAATAGTAAGTGCCGTTGTGGTATAGCACGCAGCCGCCATGAGCATTGATGTGCACGCCTTCCGTATCGTAGCGCATTGGAGCGTTTGAGACGGCCAAATAGCGCGATGGAGTAGTGGTTAACGTCATCGACGACGCTTCTCCCGCCAGTGGCGATGGATTTGCAGAGACGGACCGGGGAGCCGACTTGAATGGCCAGTTTGACGAACTCTGCCCGGCAACCGATACGGTAAAAGCCATCAAAGCGAACGCCATAGTTGGCAGAGATCGTGTGTGCATGGATGCAGATGAACGCTAACGAAGGCTATGGAGTGGAAACATTGATGCGGAGAAGCTTCCTGGCGGCATTGCCCGCCGGTGCAGTAAAGCGAATGACCTGCACGATGCCATTGTCGCTGACGATTGTGCTGCTGCCGGTTGAAGTAACCCATGACCCAGGCGAAAGGTCCGGGCTTTCCTGCACGGTATAAACCAAATCGGTAGCGGCTTTCGCCTTTCGGTAGGTGATACTCAAAAGCGGTGAGCTATTGTCGATCGCTGGCAGGATGCTTTGGGAGTCGTTAACATTCGGATTGCCGCCGAAAGCGCGCTCCAGAAAGTTTGATACTCCGTCGTGATCGGGATCGGCTGCATCTCCGGCCAGCGGTTCATCAGTCCAGTTCGCGCCGAAGTTTTGTTGTCGCCATATCTGCGATTGGTTGAGCACGGTCACATTGAATGTTTGCGAGCTGCTCGCGACACCATCAGTAACCGTAAAGGTCACCGATGTTGTTCCGCTCACTCCCGATGCGGGGGTAATCACAGCAGTGCGGGATGCGCCCGTGCCACTAAAGACGATATTGGCAGCAGGGATAAGCGATGGATTGGCAGCCGAGCCGCTGACGGTGACAACATTTAGCGGACTATCGGTGTCGCTCACCGTTAATGCAATAGGATTTGAGGCTGTATTGAACTGAAGCGTCTGATCGGGAATTGTGGAAAGAGTAGGGGTGCTGCTTGATGTCGGAGTTACGAAGTAATCAAGGACGTGCAGCGGCGTGCCTACGACTCCGGTCGTTGCAGAGTCTTCCTGGATATAGATCGAGAGGATGTTATCCGAAAGCAGTCGCGCCTGATCGATAAGCGGTTCACCATTAAAAGTAGTGTTGTTCACCTGGACGACTTCCCAGTCGCTATATTGCGAAGCTTTCGAAGCGGTAGCTATCACCAGCTTGCCGCTGGCATAGCCGGGAGTAACCACGCTAGTTCCTGAGTAGGAAAGATAAGTTGCATAGACATTCCCGGCGACATCGTAAACAATTTTAGGCCGTGATCCTACCGGATAGACATCCACCGGGATTCGCCGTTGCGACCATACGCCTGTCGAAGGATCGCGGAAATAGTGGAAATAAGCGGTTCCTACAGTTGAGTAAGTCGCAGTGGTAATATTCGGATACGCATAGCCCACGTCTTCACGGCGATGGAGCATGAGCACGTGAAGACGTCCATCGTTGTCTACAGTCTGGGCCTGCTGGTTGATAAGCAGTTGGTTTGCATCAAGAGACTTTGTGATAATCCCGGTGCTATTCAGGTTAATACTCTGTCCCTGGTTTGTATCGGCGACGAGAGTGCCTGCATTATTTCGCCAGGTAGCTCCATTATCCGCACTATAAGCATAGCAAATATCGTGGTTCGACGTGCCTGCGCCTTCACGCCATGTCCACGAAACATGGATTTTCCCATCGGGACCAAAGTCAAAGCCATTGATATATCCGTTGCGGCTGGTGGAACCTTGATAGGTGCCAGTCCGCGATATGAACAAGGTCTGGTTCGACCAGTTTCCGCCAGTGCCGCTGCTGATTGGGTTATAGGTCCGTTCCATCTGATCACCATCGCCGGACGAGCCATAGCGGTAATCAAGCATAAGTCCGCCCGATGGAATAATGATAAACTGCGGATAAGTCAGAACTGTTACGGCGGAACCGGATGTCGTAAGCCAGTTCTGCTCCGCATTCAGCATTCCTGCGCCCCAGGACGCGGTATTCGTCGTGCAAAGCCCCGCGATCGACCGTCGGTATCGCAAGGTATTCCCGTGATGATCCCATGCAAGGTGTAAGGTTCCATCTGAAGGGCAAATGCCAAACGAGATGACGTTGTGCGCGTCCCAACTGGACTGACCATTCACGAAAGTCGAGCCGGTGTTGAAGGCCTGCCACGCTCCGAAGTTCTGTCCGTTAACCGGTCGTCTTGCGAGCCAGACTGTCTGAGTTGTTCCAGTCGTGTTGGTATCATACCATGCCGTGTATTGGTAGCCGTTGAAGGTTTGGAGAATCTGCTTTTGAAATGAAATGCTATTGATTCCACGTCCATAAGGCGCGGTCGTGGGCATCAAGCAAGCAGTGCCACTAACGATGGAGTCTTGTAGAAATGCGACGCGTGGCGACTTCCATGGGTTATTATAAGCGGGCAACATCTCGCCAGGGAGTCGGGCGAGATTGCTAATGCGAACTTCATCGATGCGGCCTTGGAAATACTCTCCATTTGCGGCGCGATTTTCTCCACCTATGCAAAGCGAACCGGTAACTGCTCCGAAGCTGGTGCCGACACTCGCCGCAGTAGTGCTGATAAGGTTCGCACTCGTCACGCCTGAATCGGCGCGCGTCCAATAGAGTTTGATGTTCGTGCCGTCGTAAACAGCCGCGACGTGATACCACGTATTTGGAACATAGGCGTGTGTGCCACTGGTTGGAATCGCTGTCTTGATATCGATTGCGTTGGCGATGAGGGACAGCTCCAGTTCCCCGGTGGAATCGAGCCGGAATTGAAATCCTCGCGAACCCGCCGAGCTATCCGTGCAGATGATTTCCTGGTTCGCATTCAGGGTGCTTAACGTGCAATAGACCATCGCTTCGATCGTCCAGGGAGTCTGCCCGCCGTTACCCATGTTCAACTTACTCATCGGGAAATTATCGGCGCTGAGCGTAGAACTGTTTACATCCCCATCGTAACCGCCGCTGTTGTTATAGTCCCAGCCGATTAGTTGCCCCGATGCGAATGCCGCAGCTTTACTCAAACCATTGATACCTACCGAGCCAAGGACAGTCATCACTACAGGCGGCGATGCGCTGGCACTCGTCAAATTTACGCTATAAGCATTGCCGCCCAATGTGCCGGCATTAACAGTAACCGACCCTCCGGCAGCTTCATCAAAATGAAGGAGGATCAATGTTGCGGCATCGGGCGAGTAGGTTTGGAGCGGGATCGCGGGAGTTGCCGTGGATTGACTTGATGCAGTGCTTGTTCCGGTGGAGTTCGTAGCAGTGACGATATAGTAATAAGTCGTCTTGTTCGCGGCTGTAGTGTCCGTATAGGTTGTGGAAGTTAACCCGCTCGCGAGGGTCGTGTATGGTCCGCCGCTCGTTGTTGCACGCAGGACGTTGTAGCTATCCGCGCCGATCGCGGCATTCCAAGCGAGGACTACCTGATTGTTTCCCGCGGTTGCTGTTAGTCCCGTAGGTTGCTGGGGAGGACTGGCGGTAAGAGGAGTAAAGGCAAGCGTCACAGCCGTGCCGCTCTGCTGGAGCGCGAAGGTGCCGTAGCTCGACACAGTATGTCCGGCCGAGTCGGTGCTCACATTGCCTACGCTAAAGCTGCCGCTTACGTTTGTGCCGGTGAGCACCGTCCACTTCGCGGGATATTTCCAAAAGGCATTTGTAAAATCGACCGCACTTCCCGAGCTATTCAAAGCCACGTCAACCTTTGCGCCGTTATTGACCGTCGCCGCGCGAGCAGAAACAGTATCAAAGCTGCCCGATGTTATGGTGTTTCCAGACAGCTCCCATGAAAGGTGCGCAGTAGCACTATAAGTGACGGCGCCGGTAAGAGTCTGGCTGCCAATTCCGATACCAGGGCTATGTGTTCCGTTGATAGTCGTAGTTGCCGCGATCGCGCCGACGCCTGTCAAGGTGGAGCCGGTAGCTGAAGTCAGGGTTATGTCGCCAGGAGTGCTGCCATTGACCTCCAGCGTGCCGCCACTATTCACTGCAAGGCTGCCCGTAGATGGAACTGAAGTCGTAACGGCTTGTCCCTGGTAAATTGTGGCGATTTGCGTGGATGAAAGAGCCTGGTCATAGAACTGCACTTCATCGAGCAGGCCGTTAAAGTTCACGGTTCCATCGAAGGCGAACGGGTCCGTGGTCATACCGAGACGCACGACAGTGCCGACGTCCGCATTGACGAACGCGTTATTGCCGGACGACAAGCTTTGCGCAACTCCATCGACATAGATGGCATAGGTGCCGCCGTTGTTAACGTAGGTAACCATGTGCCAGTTGCCGTCGTTAACCGATGTCGAATTACCGGAGCTTTGAAAGAAACCGCCGGCATATCGAACAGCGCTTGGAGTGCCTCCGCTACCGCCGCCTGCACCGTCACCGAGATAGAAGATGGTGTTGCCGGTAGTCCACGTGGTGCCATCGCCTTTAGTTAGAATGGTGGAACCGGCGGTCGTAGTCTTTACCCAGGCGGATACTGTCCAGTTGCCGACATAACCCATGTCCATCACCGGATTATTAATGTTCACATAGGCGCTGCCCGAAAGGCTCACCGCATTGCCGAAGCGCCCTCCGGAAACAATCGACGCGCCATTCGCGAGTGTTCCGTTCATAGCTGTTCCTCCGTTACCGGTATTCATCACCGTGTTGCCGCTCACGGTATCAAAGCTATAGCTGGCGACCGCGGCGGGCGCGATGCGGAGCGTGCCGCTGGTGACAGTGGTCCCCCCGGTATAGCTGTTCGAGCCGCTGAGCGTCCATGTTCCCGCGCCGTTTTTGTTGAGTGAAACTGTGCCGCTACCATTCGCGATGCTGCCGTTGACACTTCCGTCCCCCGCGCCTTGCAGCGTAAAAGTTCGCGCACCTGTCGCTCCGGCATTCAGCGCTACGCCGCCGTTGTTGCTGCCTGTGAGTTTTACCAGCCCGGAGTCGGACTGAATCAGGTAGAAAGAACCTCCTGCCTGCGCGCTGATCGTGCCTCCGAAGTTATTGGTTCCACTAAGATTCTCGATACCCACCGTTGCGCTCGCTCTGCCGCTGAAGTTAATGTTGTTCGGAATGGTGCGGCCATCCTGAATTTCCAGTCGTGCGGCAGTTGCGTTCCCGGCGGAGCCGATAGTTACGGTGCCTGTAGTTCCAAATGGATTCGAGCGCGTGACCCGGGCTATGCCTGTGGCCTGGCCGGTGCCGATCGAGGTATCGCCGGCATAGGTGTTGTTGTTGGAAAATTGCACGATCCCGGTTCCCGTTACCGTCAAGCCGCCATCGCCGATGATGACGCCGTTAAGGATCAGCATATTGGCCGCCATGTTGTTCGTGATATCGGTAGTGTTATAAAGTTCCAGCCGTGAGTTAATCGTTTGATCTGCCTGACTGGAGCTAAGTGCCTGGATGTTTGCGTTCGCTGTCCCGCCGCTGCCGGAGAGCAGGAGCGCATCGCCGTTTAGCGAATAAGCGGTAGTCGTCGTCGAGCCGCTGAAGGTAATCCCGCCGGCAGTGAGCGATTTAGCCCAGGTGATAGCCGCGGTTGTAGCAGCCCCGACCTTTGGGAAAACAGCTTGCTGCCCGCTATAAGTCGGCACGATGCCCGTCCAGTTACTGGTTGTAGTCCACGCGCTGCCGCCGTTGGTTTTCCATGTGCTCGTCGTGCTGGAGCCATTCGGCCGTTGCTGCCAGACGTGAACCCAATCGACCTTCATCTGGTCCGTCCATCCCGATGGCCATTGCGTGAGACTCGGAATGCCGGGCCAGCCGCCGACTGCGTAGTCGAGGATCATATACATATTGATCATCTGACTGACTGCGGAATTGCTGAAGGAGCTTGCCTGCGCGCCATCGAAATAAAAGGTAACGCTGGTTCCACTTACCCAAAGCATGCCAAAGGTGTGATAGCCGGTGTTCAAAGCACCTGCGCTCGCTGGATCGACTACTCCGGCACCGGAAGCGGCGTTGCCACTGATGTCCTTGTAGTGAAAGGCGGTATTGTATTTCGTGTTCGGAAGACCGCTGGTGCCGTTGTCCGTCGTGAGCGGATACTCCATGATATCCGCCTCCGGAGGCCAGCCATTATAAAGTCCCCAGAAGGCAGGCCAGGAACCGGCAGTCGTGGGCAGAAGAATGCGTGCTTCAAAGTAGCCGTTCGTCCAGGTGTAAGTTTGAAAGGTCGAGACCGAGCCGGAGTTGAAAGTGCCACTCGTTCCCGGACGATTCGCGCCGAGCACCATGTTGCCATTGCTTTCGCTGACCATGCTCGCCGATGCGGTGGAGAGACTGTTCGGCATCGTCCAGCTCGGACTGGCGATGTTCCATTTTACGGCATCGACGGAGGTGCTATTGAATTCATCGGCAAAGACCAGATCCCAGCCGGTGCCCGTCGGTGGCGCTGCCTGCAAGCTCGCGCAGAAAACGGCGAGCATGGCGATCACCGCTGCCAGCACGAAACGCGACGCCGCATTGGCAGCAGCTGGATTCGTGGAAAAATCGCGTT
>Ga0070741_10003973_pt1 | contig 35333 bp, 32 predicted proteins | sample Coa_R1_4_FD_66440 | JGI IMG/M metagenome (GOLD analysis project Ga0070741, IMG submission 66440) | Surface soil microbial communities from Centralia Pennsylvania, which are recovering from an underground coalmine fire - Coalmine... | ecosystem: Environmental > Terrestrial > Soil > Unclassified ... | reverse complement strand
TCAGGCCCGCGACATTACAGTTGCTCTGTGCTCCGGCGGACGCTGGGCTGCAGTGGATCGCGGCCGCCAGCGACGTTGTCGGTGCGGGCGCGGGAGGAGTCGGTGGCGTTGGCGCATTGTTGATCGTAATCGGCGCCGACGCAGTCCCAGATGCGCCAGACACCGAAACGGTGTAGCGACCCGCCTGGCCGTACGTGTGCGTCGTCGACAGGCTCGTCGTCTGCGACGTCGCGCCGTCGCCGAAGTTCCACGACCACGTCGCCGACGCCGCCGAGCTGACGAACATCGTCACCGGTACTCCGGCCGTGCCCGTGCCAGGCACGTTCAGAAGCACCGCGTCAGCGACGGGGGCCGCAACGGACGCTGGCAGCGTGGCCTGAGCCGAAACGCCGCCGCCGGACACGTGGAGCGTCGTCACCGACGGCGTGCTCGCCGACGCCTGCACGCCGCCGTTCGCGTCGGTCGTGGCCGTCGTCGGCGACACGGTGCCCGCGTCGACCGAGAGCGTCAGCGCGACGTTCGGGACGAAGTGACCGTCGCTCGACAGCACCGTCGCGGTGATCCCGACCGTCTGGTCCGTGCGCGACGAGGCGGTGATCCGGATCGTCGACGGCGTCAGGTTCGGCGTTGGCGGCGGCGAGCTGCTGCCGGGCTCGGTCGGCAGGTGGTACGCGCAGCCGAACGCGCCGAGCGCCGCGACAGCAATGGCAGCGAGCAGCCGACTGGATCTGACCATCACGATGCGTGGCTCCAGCAAGCGGTCCTACGGAATGTTGACGGTCGTTTGGCCCGTCGTCACGCGTCCCAGCGTGTCGGTCACCGTCACGGTGACGGTATACGTCTGGTTCGCGACGTTGGGATACGTGTGTTGAACGGTGATGGTGCCCGTCGCCCCGCCGAGGTCGGACGTGACGCCGTCGCCGAAGTTGATCACCGCATCCAGGATCCCGACACCCGTGGGAGGCGTGATCTGAATCGTGAACGTCGCGGTCTTCGACCCCGTCGGCACCGACGGCGTGATGATGATCGTCGGGTTGGTGGTCACGGTGACGGCGACGCCGGACGACACGGTCTGGGTGAAGCCGCAGCTGTCGGTCACCGTCGCCTTGATCGTGTACGAGCCGGCATTCGCGTACGCGTGCTGGACGACGGCGCTGCCGGTCACGGCGCCGAGATCCTGAATCTGCCCGTCGCCCCAGTTCACCGTCAGATCCCGGACGAGACACCCGTTGGTCGTGGCCGCGGTGACCGCGAACGTGTACGCCGCCGGAAGCCCGGCGCCGGGCGGCGTGGTCGGCGGCGTGATGACGATCTGCGGGGCGCCGGCGATCGCGATCGTAATCGTCGCGGTGCTCTGCGTCGACGTCGGCGTGGACGGAGTGGTCGGCGTCGTTCCGGTCCCGCCGCCGCCCGTGCCCGGCGTGGTGGTCGAACCGCCTTGCGCGCCGACGCTCGCCGTCACGGTCGCCTGGTTCGACGTCGTCAGCCGCGCCGTCGCGATGCCGCTCTGGTCCGTGTTGACGACGAACTGATCGATCGACCCTGCGGTGGTGGTGAAGAACACCGGCGCGTTGACGAGCGGGTTGCCGTTGATGTCGAAGACCTGCGCCACGAGCGACGTCGTGCCGCCCGTCGGCGGCAGGATGGTCGGGTTCGCCCCCAGCCGCACCGAGCCCACCGCGGCGGTTCCGATCGCGATCTTGATCGCCGAGTTGCCCGACGCACTCGTGCCGCCCGAGATGGCGGTGATCGTCGCCGTGCCGTTCGCCGTCCCGGCTCTGAACGTGGCGATCGCCTGGCCGTTGGCGTCGGTCTCGACCACAGCCGGCTCCACCGACCCGAGCGACGTCGTAAAGGTGACCTGCGTGCCGCTGTGCGGCGGCGTCCCGGACGGCTCGATCACCTGCGCGACGATCTGCGCCGTGCCGTTGACCGGCAGCGCGTTGACGGCCGACGTCAGCGTAATCGTCGAGCCCGACGGCGCCAGCAGCGGCACCTTTTCGCATCCGATCGCGAGCAGCGCGACCGCGAACAGCGGAATGACGCGAACGACGGGACGGAGGCGTGGTACCATGAAGGCGCTAAACATCTTAGTTCCCATGAAGTTACGGGGTCAAGACAAACACGCGCCCCGCCACGCCGGATACGCGATGGCGGCGCTCCTCGTCGCGATGAGCATCATGGCCATCATGATGACCGTCGCCATGCCCGTCTGGAAGCAGGCGACGCAGCGCGAGAAGGAAGAGGAGCTGATCTTCCGCGGCATGCAGTACGCGCACGCAATCGGCCTGTTCCAGAAGAAATATGCCAACGCGTACCCGCCGAGCCTCGACGTCCTCGTCAACGAGAAGTTTCTCCGCAAGAAATACAAGGACCCGATCACAAATGACGATTTCGCGCCGCTTCTGGTCGGGCAGAACGGTCAGGGCGGCACGCAAATCGGTGCAGCGGGGCGATCCGGCGCGCCCGGCAGCGCGCCAACCCCGCAGACGCAGGCCGGCGGACGCGGGCCGACGATCGGCACGAGCGCGCCCGGCGGCCCGGGCGGCGGGTCGACCGGCGGCGGCATCATGGGCGTGACGAGCAAGAGCAAAGAGAAGTCGATCCGCCTGTACAACGGACGCAGCCATTACAACGAGTGGCAGTTCGTGTGGACGCAGCAGACGCAGGCGCCGGGCGTGGGCGGCGCACCGGGAGGCGCGCCGGGGCAGCGCGGACGCGGACCGACCGGAGCGAGCGGTCCGACGACGTCGCCGATCGGTCCCGGGCCGCTCGGCGGTCAACGGGGCACGGGGCGCGGGCCGGGAGGGCCGGGCGGTCCGGGCGGAGCGGGAGGGCCGAGCGGGCGCGGGCCGGGCACGTTCCAGACGCCGTTCGGGCGTTCGGGCCGGTAGCCCGGGAACGATGCCTGGCGATCAGGATCCGAGGTTGCGCGCGATGGCCGCGGCCGACGCAGCCGATACCGCCAGCATCGCGAGCCCGACGATCGTGCTGCGCAGCAGGATCTCGCCGACGCCGAACAGCGCGCCGTACACCAGCACGCAGCCGAGCACGACGTTGAGCAGCTGTTCGCGCATCGCGCGCCATCCGCCGCGCATCGGGTCGACGCGCGCGTAGAACCGGTCGAGCGTCTCGCGCGGCTCCGGCTTCGTCATGAGCGTCGTCGCCACCCAGGCGACGGTCGTCAGCGCGACGGTGACGATCATCAGATACGCGAAGTCGCGCGGACGATCCGAGTCCCATCCGACGACGAGCTGCAGGTAGAGCGAGACGACGGCCGCAACCGCCATCGCCGACACCTCGGACCACGCGTTGATGCGCCGCCAGAACCAGCGGAACAGCAGCACCGATCCGGTGCCCGCGCCCGTCACGATCAGCAGTTTCCACGCCTGCTCGATCGACGCGAGGTGGAGCGTCACGTAGATCGACATCAGCATCAGCGCGACCGTGACGATCTGCGAGACGGTGACGTACTCGCGCTCCGGTCGATCCCTGCGCAGGAACCGCCGGTAGAAATCGTTGACGACGTACGACGCGCCCCAATTGAGCTGCGTCCCGATCGTCGACATGTAGGCGGCCGCGAACGCGGCGAGCATGATGCCGCGCAGCGCCGGCGGGAACACGCGCGGATCCATCAGCGTGCGGACGTAGCCCGATTCCTTGTCGACCAGGTTCGGGTAGAGCACCAGCGAGGCGAGCGCCGTCAGGATCCACGGCCAGGGCCGCACCGCGTAGTGCGCGATGTTGAACCACAGCGTCGCGAACAGGCCGTCGCGTTCGGTCCGCGCCGAGAAGATGCGCTGCGCCACGTATCCGCCGCCGCCGGGTTCGGCGCCGGGGTACCAGCTGGCCCACCAGTTGACGCCGAGGTAGACGAACAGCGTGATGGCCGGCATCCATGGCGCGTCGCTCGAGGGAAAGAAATCGAGCCGCCCGGCGGTCTGCTGCTTCAAGGCGTCGAGGCCGCCGACCGCGCGCACCGCGTACGCGGCGAGCGCGATGACCATTCCCATCTTCAACACGAACTGCACCAGATCGGTGACGAGCACGCCCCAGAGGCCGGCGAGCGTGGTGTAGAACGCCGTGAACAGCAGCATGGCGAGCAGCGCGTAGAGCGCGTGCGTCTGGTCGAGGCCGAGGGTCACCTGGAGGATCTTCATCATCGCCAGGTTGACCCAGCCGATGATGATGCAGTTCATCGGGATGCCGAGATACAACGCGCGGAAGCCGCGCAGGAACGCGGCCGGCCGGCCGGCGTATCGCAGTTCGGCGAACTCGACGTCGGTCATCACGCCCGCCCGGCGCCACAGCCGCGCGTACACGAACACGGTCAGCATGCCGCTGGCGGCCATGTTCCACCACAGCCAGTTGCCGGCGATGCCGTAGCGCGCGACCATGCCGGTGACGACGAGCGGGGTGTCGGCCGCGAAGGTCGTCGCGACCATCGACGTGCCGGCGAGCCACCACGGGACGTTGCGGCCCGAGAGGAAGAACTCGGTCGTGCTGCCGCGCGCGCGCCGCGCGTAGTAGACGCCGATCCCGAGGTTCAGCGCGAAGTACGCGCCGATGACCAGCCAGTCAATCGAGGTAAGCGTCATGGAAGGCGCGCCGCACGTCGCGCATGTCGTCGACGGTGCCGTCGCCGAAGACGCGGTTGGTCAACAGCACGAAGTAGCGGTCCTGCGCCGGATCGATCCACAGCGAGGTGCCGGTGAAGCCGACATGGCCGAAGGCGGCGGGAGACATCCGGGATCCGCACGAGGAAGACGGCAGCATCGTATCCCAGCCGAGCGCGCGCGAACTGCCGGGGACCGCGCTCCGCGTCGTGAACTGCGCGACGAGCGCCGGCGTGAACGGCGGGGGCTGGCGCGCGTCGCCGCGCGCGGCGCGCAGCACGGTCCGCGCGAAGTCGCCGACGGCCGACGCGGTGCCGAACAGGCCGGCGTGGCCGGCGACGCCGCCGAGCGCCGCGGCGTAGTTGTCGTGGACTTCGCCGACCAGGACGCGGCCGCGGCGGTGGTCGTCGTCGAGCGGTCGGGTCGGGGCGCAGCGGGCGCGGAGGTCGGGGGGAGGGAGGAACCGCAACTCGGTGTCAGACACCGGGGCAGTTTTGGACACGCGGGCAATTCTCGTCAGCGTGTCAGACACCAGCAGCGTGTCAGACACCAGGAAGCCGAGGAGGATGAACCCCAGGTCGCTGTAGATCGATCTCGACCGCGGCGCGTACTCCAGCTTCATCGTGCAGATCTCGTGCTCGAACTCGCGCCGCCCCTCCGGCGGCGCATCGACCAGCCGCGCCGTCAGCCCTGACGCGTGCTCCAGCAGATCGCGGACCGTCACCCGCTCCCGATCCTCCCCCTGCCACTCGGGGAACACCTCGCCGATCCGCTGATCGAGCGCCACCGACCCCTCCGACACCCGCGCCATCACCGCCGTCGTCGTCGCGATCACCTTCGTCAGCGACGCCAGGTCGAACAGCGTGTCGAACGGCGCGCCGAGCGCCACGTGCCACTGCGGACCGTCGCTCGTGCCCACCTCCGCCGTCGCGCTCGGGAACACGCCGCGGCGAATCGCCTGCGCGAGGACCTCGCCGGCCGCGTCAGCCGACATAGCTCGCGACCAGGCCGATGGCGGAGCAGATCGCCGTCCCGGCGAGCACGTACCACGTCCATGCGAGCGGGGTGGTGAGGTTGACGACGATCATCGCGGCGAGCGAGAGCGCCATCGCCGCCATGATGTCGCGCTGCCGCACGCGGCGCGTGAGGAGGCCGAGCAGAAACGCGCCGAGCATCGGCCCGTAGACGATCGACGCGATCGTCAGCCCGACGGTGAACACCGATCCCCATCCGCGCGCGACGATCGCGATGCCGATGAGCGCCACGCCCCACGCGGCGGTCAGCCAGCGCGAGAGCGCGAGCAGTCCGCCGTCGGCTGCCGGCCCCCGATCGTCCGCGATCGCGACGCCGCGAACCGGAGCATAGAAGTCGAGCACCGTGGTCGACGCGAGCGAGTTCAACGAGCCGCTCAGGTTGGACATCGCCGCCGCGAAAATCGCCGCGATGACGAGCCCCGCGATCCCGTGCGGCAGGCTGCGGACGATGAAGGCCGGGAAGATTTCGTCGTTCGACGTGATCGGCGGCAGCGGGTGGGTGGCGTAGTACGCGTGGAGCATGACGCCGATCGTCAGGAACAGCGCGAACTGCGCGAACACCACGAACCCGCTCACGATCAGCGCGATTTGGCTCTCGCGCTGATTGCGGCACGTGAGCAGCCGCTGGACGAGCAGCTGATCGGTCCCGTGCGACGCCATCGTCAGGAAGCAGCCGCCGATGAACCCCGCCCACACCGTGTAGGGCAGCGTCAGGTCGCCAGAGAACGACACCAGGTGCAGCTTGTCGGCGGCGCGCGCGTCGGCCACGATCGCCGTCCATCCGCCCGGCACGAGCGTCAGCAGCATCCACGCGGCCAGCAGCGACCCGCCGACGTAGATGACCAGCTGCACCAGGTCGGTCCAGATCACCGCCGCGATGCCCCCCTCGAACGTGTAGACGAGCGTCAGCAGCCCCACGATGACGATCGACCACAGCCACAAGTGCGGAAAGCCGGGCAGGCTCGCGCCGACGACGGCGGCCAGCACGAGCGAAGCGGCGAAGACGCGCACGCCCTCGGCCAGCGCGCGCATCACGAGGAACAACGACGCGGCGAAGTGCTTCGCCTGCGGACCGAAGCGGCGGTTCAGGAGCTCGTACGCCGTCAGCATCTCGCCCTGGAAATACGCCGGGATGAACAGCGCGCTGATCACGAACCTCGCGATGATGTAGCCGACGACGACCTGCAGGTACGTGAAGCTGCCGCCCAGTTCCGGGCGCCGGTATGCCGCGTACGCGATGGCCGGGGCGCCGATCAGGGTGAGGGTGCTCGTCTCGGTCGCGACAATCGACAGGCTGATCACGAGCCACGGCGTCTGCCGATTGCCGAGGAAATAGTCCTTCACCGAGGTCTGCGATCGCCGGAAGCGGCTGCCGAACCAGGTGATGCCGACCAGGTAGACGGCGAGGACGGCGTAGTCGACGCCCGAGAAGCCCACGCCGAGATTAGAACTCAAATAACATGGGGATGCACATGCACGTACTCGGCATCGACGCCGGCGGCACGAAGACCGTGTGCCTGCTCGCCGACGAGACCGGCGCGGTTCTGTCGGAGGGGCGTGGTCCGGGCGCCAACCTGCACACCGCCGGAGAGCTCGGCCTCGAGAAGGTGCTCCACGAGGTGATGGAGAGCGCGATCGGCGAGCGTGCGATCGCCCTCGGCGCGATCTCCGTCGGGATGGCGGGCGTCGACCGCGACGACGAGGCGCGGACGGTGCGCGCGATCATGCGGCGGCTCGGTCAGCGGACGCGCGTGCTCGTGGTGAACGACGCGCTGATTGCGCTCGTGGCCGGCGCCCGCGACGCGCCGGGGATCGTCGTCATCGCGGGAACCGGCTCGATCGTGTACGGACGCAACGCGGCCGGCGAAGCCGCGCGCGCGGGCGGCTGGGGCCACATGATCGGCGACGAGGGGAGCGGGTACTGGATCGGCAAAGAGGCGCTGGCGGCGGTGATGCGCGCCGCCGACGGCCGGGGTCCCTCCACCGAGCTGAGCGGCGAGATCCTCCGGCATTTCGGCGTCGACGACGTCTCGCGGCTGCCGCGGCTGGTGTACGACCGCGAGGCGCCGCGGGTGGCCGTGGCGGAGCTCGGTCCGCTCGTGCAGCGGATCGCCGATGCCGGCGATGCCGTCGCGACGCGCATCCTGGAACGCGCCGCGGAAGAACTGGTGCTCGCAGCCGGGTCGGTCGCCTCGCGTCTCGAGATGCGTGGCGACAGCTTCACGTTCTTCCTCTCGGGCGGCGCATTCCGCGTCGTCCCTCGCCTCTTCGACGATCTGGAACGCCGGCTGGTCGAGGTGGCCCCGCGGTCGCAGGTGCAACCGCTCGACGTCGAGCCGGCGGTCGGCGCCGTGTGGCTGGCGCTCGCCGAGGCGCGCGGCGGCGCGGCGGTGCCGCACTACAAGCGGCTCGGCACGTAGCACGCGCGCGGGAGCGGCTGCCGGGAGGCGGCGTGTAGAATGCGGTGAGGCCACGCCGCCGCGATTCGTGCGTATCCGCGTCTTCGACACCCCAGACACTCTGGCTCGATCGCTCGCCGGCGATCTCGCGCGGGCGCTCGGACGGTGTCCGACGCTCGTGCTCGGGCTGCCGACCGGGCGGACGCCGATTCCGCTGTACGACGCGCTCGCGCGGCTCCACGCCGCGGGCCGCGTCGACTTCGCGCGCGCCACGACGTTCAATCTGGACGAGTTCGTCGGCCTCGCCGCCACCGATCCGCGCAGCTATCACGCCTTCATGCGTCGGCACCTGTTCGCGCGCGTCAATCTGGCGCGCACGCACGTGCTGAACGGGACGGCCGCCGATCTCGATCGCGAGTGCGAGCGCTACGAGCGCGCCATCGTGCGATCGGGCGGCATCGACGTGCAGGTCCTCGGCCTCGGGGCGAACGGGCACATCGGCTTCAACGAGCCGGCGCCGGCCCTGCACGCGCGGACGCACCGGACGCGCCTGCGGCCGGCCACGCGTCGGGCCAACGCGTACCTGTTCGGCGGACGCGCCCGCGCCGTGCCGACGCACGCGCTGTCGATGGGGATGGCGACGATTCTCCACGCGCGGCGCGTGGTGCTGATGGCGACCGGCAGCGCGAAAGCGCGCTGCGTCGACCGGATGATCAACGGGCCGGTGACGCCGATGGTGCCCGCGTCATTCCTGCAGCTGCATCGGCATGCGGAGGTATGGCTGGACCGCGCGGCGGCCGCGCGCCTGTAGCGCGGCGCGTCACCCGACCTTCAACAGCTCCTTCAACCGCGCTTCGACGTCCTCGCCGATGGCATCGCGCACGAAATCGTGCGCGCGCCGCAGCCGCATGATCGCCTGCTGATACGTGACGCCGGTCTTCTGCATCACGATTGCCGCTTTCACGTTCCAGTGCGATCGCCGCAGCAGCTTGTCGGCCTCGTCGTAGTCGAGGCCGGTGACGATGGTGATGATCCGCCGCGCCCGGTCGCGCAGCTTCTCGGATCCCATCTGCACGTCGACCATCAGGTTGCCGTACGTCTTGCCGATGCGGATCATCGCGGCGGTGGTCAGCATGTTGAGGACCATCTTCGTCGCCGTCCCCGCCTTCAGCCTCGTGGATCCGGCGATCACCTCCGGGCCGACGGCGGGGGCGATCGTCAGGTCGACGAACGTCTGCAGCTCGGTGCGCGGATCGCAGGTGACGAAGATGATCTTCGAGCTGGCCCGGCGCGCGCGCGTCAGCGCGCCGCGGACGAACGGCGTCATGCCGCTCGCGGAGACGCCGATGACCACGTCGCGCTTCGTCGGGCGCAGCCGGTTGACCGATCGCGCCCCCTCTTCGTAGTTGTCTTCGACGCCTTCGCGGGCGCGGAGGACGGCGCTCTTGCCGCCCGCCATGATCGCCTGGACGAGATCCGGGCTCGTGCCGAAGGTCGGCGGCATCTCGGCCGACTCGAGCACGCCGAGGCGTCCGCTCGTGCCGGCGCCGACGAAGATCACGCGCCCCTGCTTGCGGAGCGCCTGGGTGATGATGTCGATGCCGACGGCGATCCGCTCCTTTTCGCGGCGCACCGCCTCGAGCATCTTGCGATCCTCGACGAGCATGCCCTCGACGATGTCGGCGGAGGCGAGCTTGTCGATTCCGAGCGTTGCGGGGTTGATCTGCTCAGTCGGCAGCGACTGCCACTTGGAACGCACGGCCATACGCGAACCGCGAATACTATCATCATTACCGCGTGATCGAACAGTATCTCGACCACCTGCGCGTCGAGCGGCGCCTCGCCGGCCACACGCTCGAGAGCTATGCCCGCGACCTCGCGGCGCTCCACGCGTTTGCGGCCGCCGCGGGCGCGCGTCCCGAAGCGCTCGATCGGCGCGCGCTCGAGAGGTTCGTGCGCGAGCAGATGACGCGCGGCCTGTCGCCGCGATCGGTCGCCCGCATGGTCGCCGCCGTCCGCGGGTTCTACAAGTTCCTCGTCCTCGACCGGCGGCTCGACCACAACCCGGCCGACGACCTCCGCCCGCCGGCCGCGTGGCCCGCGCTGCCCAAGTTCCTGTCGATCGAAGAAGTCGATCGCCTGATCGCGCAGCCCGACGTCGCCACGCCGCTCGGCCTCCGCGACCGCGCGATGATCGAGCTCTTGTACGCCACCGGCCTGCGCGTCTCGGAGCTGATCAACGTCCGCGCCGCCGACCTCCATCTCGACGAGGCATACCTCACGTGCATCGGGAAGGGCAGCAAGGAGCGGCTCGTGCCGATCGGCGAGCAGGCGGCGCAGTGGATCGCGCGGTATCGACGCGACGCGCGGCCCGGGCTCGTGCGGCGCACTCGGCCGACCTCGGAGGCCGCGCCGGGTCCGCGTCAACGGGGCGACACGCTGTTCGTCAACGCGCGCGGCGGGCCGCTGACGCGCGTCGGCTTCTGGAAGATCCTCAAGCAGTACGGCCGCACAGCGAACCTGCCGCGGACGGTCAGCCCGCACGTCCTCCGCCACTCGTTCGCCACGCACCTGCTCGAGCGCGGAGCCGACCTGCGCGCGATCCAGCTGATGCTCGGTCACGCCGATCTGTCGACGACGCAGATCTACACGCACGTGCTCGAGGCGCGCCTGCGCGCCGTCTACGACCGGTTCCACCCCCGCGCCTAGATCTGATAAACTTAGCCGTTTCCAGCACTCAAAAGGAGCGCGCATGAGCCGTAAGGGACGGCATCTCTTTACGTCCGAGTCGGTGACCGAAGGGCACCCGGACAAGATCGCCGATCAGATTTCCGATTCCATCCTGGACGCCATCCTGGCGCAGGATCCGATGAGCCGCGTCGCGTGCGAAACGCTCGTGACGACCGGCCTCGCGATGGTCGCGGGCGAGATCACGACGACCGCGCAGATCGACTATCAGGACGTCGTTCGCAAGACGATCACCGAGGTCGGCTACACCCGCGGCAAGTACGGGTTCGACGCCGACACGTGCGCGGTCCTCTCGTCGATCCACAGCCAGTCGCCCGATATCGCGATGGGCGTCGACACCGGCGGCGCCGGCGACCAGGGGTTGATGTTCGGCTACGCGTGCACCGAAACCGAAGAACTGATGCCGCTGCCGATCATGCTCGCGCACAAGCTGACGAAGGGGCTGTCGTGCGCGCGCCGCGACGGCGTCCTCGAGTACCTCCGCCCCGACGGCAAATCGCAGGTGACGATCGAATACGACGGCACCAGACCGGTCCGCGTCGACGCCGTCGTCGTCTCCAGCCAGCACAGTCCGCTGGTCACGAACGAGACGATGCGCGACGACGTCACCGAGAAGATCATCAATCGCACCATCCCCGCCGAGCTGATCGACAAGAACACCAAAATCTACGTCAACCCGACCGGCCGCTTCGTCGTCGGCGGGCCGCACGGCGACGCCGGCGTCACCGGCCGCAAGATCATCGTCGACACCTACGGCGGCATGGCGCCGCACGGCGGCGGCGCGTTTTCGGGGAAGGATCCGACGAAGGTCGACCGCTCGGCCTGCTACATGGCGCGCTACGTCGCCAAGAACGTCGTCGCCTCGGGCATCGCCGAACGGGCGCTCGTGCAGGTCGCGTACGCGATCGGCGTCGCGGAGCCGGTGTCGGTGATGGTGCACACGGAAGGCACCGGCCGGATTCCGGAAGAGCAGATCACCGAGATCGTGCGCGCGCACTTCAAGCTCACGCCGCGCGGGATCATGGAGGAGCTCAACCTCCGCCGGCCGATCTACAAGAAGACCGCCGCGTTCGGCCACTTCGGCCGCACCGAGCCCGAGTTCACGTGGGAGCGCACCGACAAGGCGGCCGCGCTGAAGAACGCCGCGGGACTGTAGCGCGCGAACCCGATGCACCATGAAGAATGCAAAATGAAAATCGTGCTCCACTTTTCATTTTGCATTCTTCATTTCTCGTGAAACGCCTTCTCGCCGTCGTCGCGGTCCTCGCCGCCGCCGCCGTCGTTGCCGTCCTCGTCACGCTGCCGCCTCGGCGCCTCCCGCTCGCGTCGACCGACGATGGCTCGGTAGCCGGCGTCGTCCACGTCCATTCGAACCGATCCGACGGATCCAGCAGTCCCGACGACATCGCCGCCGCGGCGGCCCGCGCCGGGCTGAAGTTTCTCGTGTTCACCGATCACGGCGATGCCACACGGACGCCCGATCCGCCGACCTATCGCTCGGGCGTGCTCTGCCTCGACGGCGTCGAAATCAGCACGAACCAGGGCCACTACGTCGCGTTCGACATGCCGGCCTCGCCGTACCCGCTCGGCGGGGACGCGCGCGACGTCATCGACGACGTGCGGCGGCTCGGCGGATTCGGCGTCGCGGCGCACCCCGATTCGCCGAAGCCGCAGCTGCGCTGGACCGAGTGGACGGCGCCGTTCGACGGCCTCGAGCTGCTGAATCCCGACACGAGCTGGCGGATCCTCGCGCAGTCGCCCGGGTCGCGCGGCCGCATCGAGTTGACGAAGGCCCTGTTCGATTACCCGTTCCGGCCCGTCGAAACGATCGACCGCATCATCCAGCCGAGCGGCGTCGTCCGCGAGTGGATGGCCATCGCCGAGAAACGGCACGTCGTGGCGGCGGCCGGCGTCGATGCGCACGCGCGCATCGACCTGCGCGGCGGCGATCCGGGCGATTCGACGGCGCGCGCGTGGCTGCCGCTGCCGAGCTACGAGGCGACGTTCCGCGCGATGGCGCTCCACGTGGCGATCGACCGAAGGATGACCGGCGCCGCGCCCGCTGATGCCGCCGCGCTGATGCGCGCCATCCGAGGCGGCCACTTCTACACGACGCTGGACGGCATCGCGGGTCCGCCGGCGTTCGCGTTCACCGCATCGAACGATCTCGGCACGGTCCATGAGGGCGACGAGCTCGGCGTCGGCGGGCCGGTGACGCTGAACATCGCCAGCAACGCGCCTGCGCCGTACACGACCGTCGTCCACGAGGGGACGCGGACGATCACGTCGGTCCGCGATCCGCAGGCGTTGGTGGTCCACGCGTCGGCGGCGCCGGCGGTGTACTGGGTGGAAGTGCTGCCGGAGCACGGAGCGCCCGGCGTACCGTGGCTGCGGAGCAACCCGATCTACGTCCGGAGCGCCGCTCCGCCGGCGGCCGGGATCGTGCGCCCGCCCGTCACCGAAACGACGCCGCTGCCGCTCGACGGGTGGCGCACCGAACACGACGCCGCGTCGACGACGGCCTACGAGCTGGTCGGCGCGCCGGATCGCCGCGAGCATCGGTTTCGGTTCGAGCTGGCGGGCGGGGCGCCCACGCGTCAGGTGGCCGCGCTGGTCCTCGACACGCCGAAGGGCCTAGCCGGGTACTCCCGGATCGGCTTCACCGCGCGGGCGGATCGCCCGATGCGCGTGTCGGTGCAGCTGCGGAGCGACGAGGCGGTGCCCGATCGCTGGCAGCGGTCGGTGTATCTCGATCGTTTCGATCGCGATCGCATCGTCCTGCTCGACGACATGACGCCGGTCGGCGCGACGCGTTCGCAGAAGCCGCCGCTCGATCGCGTCCGCGCGCTGCTGTTCGTCGTCGATCTCGTGAACACGAAGCCGGGAACGGCGGGGCAGATCTGGATCAGGGACGCGACGCTGCAGCGATGAGCGCGGGGCCGAAGCCGCACGCCTCGACTCCCGATTACGTCCTCACCGTCAGCAGCAGATAGACTGCCGCGGTGCCGAACAGGATGTTCGGCGCCCATGCCGCGAGCACGGGCGAAATCCACCCGCCGGCGCCGAGCGCGCCGAAGACGCTCAACATCGTCCAGTAGACCAGCGCGAGCACCAGCCCGGCGCCGATCCCGTACATCGCCCCGCGCCGGCCCGTCGTCACGGCGAAGGGGATCGCGAGCAGCGTCATGATGAGCGACACGAACGGGAACGCGATCTTCCGCTGCAGATCGACGATGTACTTCACGACGTTCATCGACCCGCTGGACTGCAGCAGCGTGATGTAGCCCTTCAACTCGCCGTAGTTCATGCGGTCGGCGTCCGGTTCCTCCGCCTTGAAGAACTCGGGAGGCTCGAACTCGAGGGTCCGCTCGGCGAACGGCGTGTACGCCACCTTCGTGGAACCCGTGTTGCGGCTCGGCGGCGCGGAGAACACCCGATCCCACCCGTTGCGCGCCAGCCAGTGGTGATCCGTGCGCGTCACGACCGCCGCGTACACGACCCGCGTGAGGCGCCAGGTCGGCGCGTCGGCGCGATACATCGTGAAGCGCGTGAAGCGATTCGCCTGCGGATCGAACAGATCGTACTGGTAGATGTCGCCGTTGCGGCCGACGAGCCACCGGCGATCGAGCAGGTTGAACCCCTGCATCGGGAAGTTCCGCAGGATGGCGTTGAGACGGATCGCCTCGCGGTTGCTCACCGCGAGGACGTGTTCCTCGAGCTCGAACAGCACGCCGCTGCAGACCAGCCCGAAGATCAGGATCGGCACCGCCGATCGGTACAGGCTGACGCCGCACGCGCGCATCACGATCAGCTCGCTGCTCTTGGTCAGCATGCCGATGGTGACCAGCGTCCCGACGAGAACGGTCAACGGGATGATGAAGTACACGTACTGCGGCGTCTGCCAGTAGAAGTACTGCATCAGCGTCGCCGTCGTCGCGCGCCCGCGCATCAGGTGCGGCACGAGGTCGATGAAGGTGGAGATGTAGAACACCCCCAGGAGTGCCAGGAACGAGACGCCGATCACGCCGACGTACTGGCGAATCACGTACAGGTCGAGCAGCTGGGGACGCGGCCAGTCGATGTGCGGGATGCGGATGACGACGACCACGCCGTTGCGGCCCTGTGCGGGGCCGACCGCGGGGGAACCGACCGCCGCGTCCGTGCGGCTCGAGACCAGCCCGCGCAGCAAAGGAGGCACGCTGACGCGGATCGGCCGGTCGCCCGAGCCCGCGCGCCAGACGACGAGCGCGACGCCCGCGATGCCCAGAACGATGTTGGCAATCCAGGGGGCGAACGACGCCGAGATGCGGCCGCTCATCGCGAGGCCGCGGAACGCGTAGAACACGATGTAGTAGACGAAGATGACGCCGATGCCCAGGACGAAGCCGGCGAGCTTGCCGTCCTTGCGGTTCGTGATGCCGAGGGCGAGACCGATCAGCGTGAACACGACGCAGGCGGCCGGGAAGGCGAACTTCTGCTGCAGGTAGAACAGCTGGCTGGCGACCGGCGCGCCGTGCTTCTGGTTCTCGGCGATCGTCGCGCGCAGCTCGGCGATCGTCATTTCCGGATCGCCCTTCATGATCTGGGTGCGCGGAAAGACGGCGTCGGCGTCCATGTTGAGGACGAGGCGCTCGAACGAGCTGATCTCGTCGACGTCCGGCTTCGCGACATACGTGGTGTGGCGGGTGCCGCGCTCGAGCTCGAGCATGACGGTGCGCTTCTGCCGGTCGATGATCAGCCGGCCCGCCTGCGCAAAATAGACGTCGCTCTGCGCCTGCTGCGTGGTGTCGGCGAGGAACACGTCGCGCCAGCCGCCGAGCTGCGGGATGTCGCGGACGTAGATCACGCGGCGTGGGAAGGTCGTGAAGAAGACGCGCGGCTTGACGTCGCCCTCGCTCTGCGACGCGACGATGTTGAAGGTGATTTCGCGGAAGCGCTGGTTGGCGTCGGGCAGCGCGACGATCATGATGTAGAGCGTCGCCGCGGTGGCGAGCGCCGCCAGCAGCGTGAGCGGCCGCAGCAGCCGGAACAGGCTGACGCCGCACGCCTGCAGCGCGACGAACTCGCGGTCCGCCGACACGCGCCCGAGCCCGATCAGGATGCCGAGCAGCAGCGACATCGGGATCGTCACCCCCAGCGCCTGCGGCAGCAGCGTGACCAGCACCTGCACGACGACGCGCCAGTGCACACCCTTGGCGATGAGCGCCTCGCCCTGGTTGAGGATCGGCGGCATCATCAGCACGAAGGTGAGCCCCACCAGCACGAGCGAGAAGGGCAGCACGATCTCGCGCACGAGATAGCGGTCGAGAATCTTCATGCCGGCCTTGTTAGAGTACATCGTATGACTCGCGTCGCGCTCCTGTGGCACATGCACCAGCCCTATTACGAAGACCTGGTGACGCGCGAGCACATCCTCCCGTGGGTGCGGCTGCACGCGCTGAAGGACTACTACGGCATGGTGGCGCTGCTGCGCGAGTTCCCCTCCGTGCGCATGACCTTCAACCTGGTGCCGTCGATGCTCGTGCAGCTCAAGGCCTTCGCGGCCGGCGAGGCGCGCGACCGCTTTCTCGAGCTGAGCCTCAAGGCGGCGTCCGACCTGACGGCCGACGAGGCCGCGTTCGTCGTCGCCAACTTCTTCCACGCGCAGCGCGAGCGGATGATCAACGTCTACCCGCGCTACGCGGAGCTCGCCGATCTGCGCGGCAGCGCCTACACGGTCGACGACCTGCGCGACCTGCAGGTGTGGCACAAGCTGGCGTGGATCGACCCGCTGTATCTGGACGGAGACGACCGCGTGCGGGCGCTGGTCCTCAAGGGGCGCGAGTTCTCCGAAGACGACAAGGCGGTGCTGCGGACGGTGGAACTCGAGATCCTCAACAACGTGATCCCCGAGTATCGCGCGGCGGCGGCGCGCGGGCAGATCGAGATTTCGGCGTCGCCGTTCTATCACCCGATCCTGCCGCTGCTGTGCGACACCGACGTCTACCTGGCCACGCACCCGGATTCGAACATGCCGCGGCAGCGGTTCGCCCATCCCGAGGACGCGTCGGAGCAGCTGACGCGCGCGGCGGCCTACCACGCGCGGCTCTTCGGCCGGCCGCCGGTCGGCCTCTGGCCGTCCGAGGGATCGGTATCCGACGCCATGGTGCCGCTCGTGGCGGAAGCCGGCTTCCGCTGGATGGCGACCGACGAGCAGATCCTGGCGCGGACGCTCGGCGTCACCTTCTCGCGAGACGGCTATGGCCACGCCGAGCAACCGCTCCGGCTGTATGCGGCGTACGACGTCCGGGCCGGCGGCGGCTCGGTCGCCTGCGTCTTTCGCGACCACGTCCTGTCCGACCTGATCGGGTTCACCTATGCATCCTGGAACGCCGACGCCGCCGCCGACGACTTCGTCGGCCGCCTCGTCGAAGCCGGCCGCCGCTACCGCGATCGGGGCGGCAGGGGAGAGCCGCTCGTCTCGGTGATCCTGGACGGCGAGAACGCCTGGGAGCACTTCGAGGGAGGCGGCCGCCCGTTTCTGCGTGCGCTCTACCGGCGGCTGAGCCATCACCCGGAGCTGCGGACGGTGACGATGAGCGAGGGGTGCGCGGAAGCGACCGAACGGCTCGACGGGATCTTTCCGGGGTCGTGGATCGACGCGAACTTCTACATCTGGATCGGGCACGCCGACGACCAGCGCGCCTGGAGCCAGCTCGCGGACGCGCGGCAGGCGCTCGACGCGGCGGCCGGCGTGCCGGCCGACATCCTCGCGCGCGCCCGCGAAGAAGTGCTCGTCGCCGAAGGGAGCGACTGGTTCTGGTGGTACGGCGACGACCATTCATCGGCGCACGACCTGGAGTTCGATGATCTGTTCCGGCGGCATCTCAGGAACGCCTATGGCCTGCTCGGGCTGCCGGTGCCCGACGAGTTGTTCATCAGCAACATCTCGACCGGCGCCGCCCCGGCGTCGCAGACCGCGCCGACCGGCCTGCTGGCGCCGACGCTCGACGGCGAGGAGACGAGCTATTTCGAATGGCACGAGGCCGGGCGGTTCGAGGCGCATCGCGTGGCCGGCGCGATGCACCAGACGTCGGAGCGTCCGGCGGCGGTGACCCGGATCCACTTCGGCTTCGACTCTCGGCATCTCTTCGTGCGCGTCGACGCCGAGGCGGCGATGGTGGACGTGCTGGGCGACGGGCGCGAGGTGTCGCTGAAGTTCGTGACGCCGGCCGGCGTCCGGTACTCGATCCGCCAGACCGCCGGGCGGCTGACGGGCCGGTGGTGGGACCGCCACGTCGCGGGCACGGCGGCGCACTGGGTCGAACGCGGCCCGGGCGCCGCCACGGTGGCGGCCGGCAGCGTCCTGGAGATCAGCCTGCCGCTGGCGGATCTGCGCGCGTCGGTCGGCGACACGCTGTCGTTCTTCGTGGCGGTGTACGACGGCGACACCGAGTCGGAGCGTCATCCGCAGCACCGGCCGATCGAGCTGACGGTGCCGGGTGCGGAGTTCGCCGCGGAGCACTGGCGGGCGTAGTCCTGGCGGGCGCCGGCGGCCGGCAGCGGCGGTTCGGGCGGATACCCACACAAACCATCCACAGGGCGTGCACAGGCCTCATTTCCTCGACATTTCCACTGTGTCCGATAATGAATGTTATGTTAACTTCTCGGTCGAAACACCGGCTCGTGCGGGCAGCTGGCGTCCTCTCGCGTAGCTTGCGCGGGCTCCAGGCGGGCTCGCGAAGTCCCGACGCCGACTGGCCGTCCTGGGTCGCCGCGCGTCAGCACAGCGATTCGTGCACGTTCGGCTGCCGCCGAGTCGCTCCGCAGCCGGGGCCGATCGCTGAGGAAACGCGTGTGGCGCGTCTTCGAATGGCGCCCGGCCTGCCGGCGCCGGTGCCAGGTCCGGGCCTGGGCGGCTGACCGTCGGCGCCTCGGCGCCCGCGCCGGGCGCCAAGGACTTGGAGACCAGCGACGACGCCGCGCGGCAGGCGCCGGGCGCGCTCGGCGGCCCGCCGCGGGGCCACGCGCCCGCACGACCCGGCCGTGCACGGCGACCGCGCTACTTCTGTTTCCGCAGGTCCCGGATGATGGCTTCGAGCGCGTCGATGATCTCGTCGCGGCTGACGCGGCTCTTCGCGAAGTTCAGCTTCAGGTTGAACGCTTTGGTCGGGGGCCGGTAGGCGAACACGTAGTGCTTCGGCCGGCCGGCCTTCGGCTTCGCGGCCGCCTCGCGGAGCTGCTGGCGGGTGGCGCCGCCCTGGCTGGCGATCTTCTCGATGAGGGCGGTCATTTTCTCCGGGGTTTCCTGCCTAACCACCTGCAGCAGCAACGACTTGGAGGAAATGTCGGCCAGCCGACACAGGTTCCGGACCTCCTCGGGGATGCCGTTCAGCGCCAGCGATTCGGTGACCGAGGTGCGCGACTTGCCGAGGCGCCGCGCCAGGTCCTCGTGCGTGTAGCCGCAGCGGTCGGCCAGCCCGTGGAGCGCCTCCGCCTCTTCGAACGGCGTCAGGTCCTTGCGCTGCAGGTTCTCGATCAGCGCGAGCTCGATGACCTCCGTGTCGTCGACCTCGCGGATGACCGCCGGCACGTCGTGCAGGCCGACCTGGACCGCCGCCTGGTACCGGCGCTCGCCGGCGATGATCTGGAAGCGGTCGCCCCGCTGGCGGACCACGAGCGGCTCGAGGATCCCCTTCTCGGTGATCGAGGAGATGAGCTCCGAGAGGTCCCCCATCACCTGCCGCGGCTGGTTCGGGTTCGGATCGATCTGGTCGATCGGGATCAGCCGCCCGATCGGGGTTCCGGCCGACGCGGCGAGCGCTTCGACGTAGTGCTCGTCGTGGCGCATCGTCACGGTTTCCGGCAGTCCTCGCCTAGGCACGATCGATGACCTCCTCGCACAGGCTGTAGTACTCGGTCGCGCCGGTCGACTCGGGCGCGAAGGTGAAAATCGATTCCTTGTAGGCGGGGCTCTCCTCGAGCCGCACGCTCTTGGTGATCACCGTCTTGAACACCTTGCCGCCGAAGACCTTCTGAATCTGCGAGCGGATGTCGCGCGCCAGCGCGGTGCGCTTGTCGTGCATCGTGATGACGACCCCCAGGATGCGCAGCGCCGGGTTGGGGCGCGCGCGCACCTTCTCGATCGTCTCGAGCAGATCGTCGGTCCCCTCGAGCGCGAAATACGACGACTGGATCGGGATGAGCAGGTGCGTCGCCGCCACCAGCGCGTTGACCGTCAGCAGCCCGAGCGTCGGCGGGCAGTCGATGACGATCTGCGGATAGTCCTTCCGGACCGCGTCGAGCTTGTCCTTGAGCCGGAAGTGCGCGTCCATCTCGCCGACCAGCTTCGCCTCGAGCTTGGCGAGCGCGATCCGGGACGGCGCGACCCACAGGTTCTCGAGCGGCGCCTTCAGGACGACGTCCTTGAACCCGACCGACGGCTCCGCGATGGCGTCGTAGACGCTGCGCGACACGGTCGACATGTCGAGGAACGACATCGTGCTGTTCGCCTGGGGATCGAGGTCGATGAGGAGCGTCCGCTTGCCCCGCAGCGCCAGCGCGGCGGCGAGGTTGATGGCCGTCGTGGTCTTGCCGACGCCCCCTTTTTGATTGGCGATTGCGACGATCATGAATGGCCGCGGGAACGGCGGCCATTCTAGCAGAGAGCGTCGGCGAATTGGAGCAGCGTGATGCGCCGGCAATGGCCGGGCTCGGTCCCGCCACGGCGCCCGCGCGGCGCGGCGACTACATCTTGTACTTCCCGAGATCCTCGGGGTCGAGCGATTCGAGCCACTTGTGCAGGCGGTCGGCGTCGGCCTTCTCCGGCGCGAAGTCGACCGTCTTCGCGTTGTCGATCACCGCGTCCTCGACGAAGATCGGCGCCTTCGTGCGCAGCGCCAGCGCGATGGCGTCGCTCGGCCGCGCGTCGATCGCGACCGTGTCGCCGCCGAGCGCGAGGTAGATGAGCGCGTAGAAGGTGTTCTCCTGCAGATCGCAGACGACGATCTTCTGGACCGACGCCTTGAGATCCTGGATGACGTTGCGCAGCAGGTCGTGCGTCATCGGACGCGGCGTCGAGATGTTCTCGATCTGCAGCGCGATGGCGTTCGCTTCGAAAATCCCCACCCAGATCGGGAGCACGCGATTCCCCTCCTTGTCGCGGAGAATCACGATCGGCATGTTCGTAATCGGGTCGACCATCAGACCCTTGATGGTCATCTCTATCTGCATAGCTCTATAACCTAGCGCCCGGCGCCGCATTGTCAATCCGGCCCCAGACGCTGTGCGGCCCGGCTCGCTCGACCCGGACGGAAACCGTGCGGCCGATCCACGCGGCCGGCCCCGGCAGGTTGACGACGACGTTCTGCGAGGTCCGGCCCGAGATCTCGGTGTCGCGCTTCCGGCTCGCGCTGTCGACGAGCACCTCGACCGTCCGCCCGACGAGCGCCTCGTTGAGCCGCGTCTGGATCGCCCGCTGCCGCGCCTGCAGCGCCACGATCCGCCGCGTCTTCTCCTCCTCCGGCACGTCGTCGGCCAGCCGCTTGTCGGCGAGCGTGTTCGGCCGCGGCGAATACTTGAAGGAGAACATGCTGTGGAAGCCGACCGCCTCGGTCAGCGACAGCGTCGCCTCGAAGTCGGCCTCGGTCTCCCCGGGAAACCCGACGATCATATCGGTCGATAGCGCAACCTCCGGCAGCCTCTCGCGGATCCGCTCGACGAGATCGAGATACCCCTCGCGCGTGTAGCGCCGCCGCATCGCCTCGAGGACGCGCGTCGATCCCGACTGCACCGGCAGATGCAGGTGGCGGCAGATCTTCGGCAGGCTCCGCATCGCCCCGAGGAAGCGATCGTCGAAGTGGCGCGGGTGCGGACTCGCGAAGCGGATCCGCTCGATCCCCTCGACCTCGTGGATCGCGTCGAGGAGCGCCGTGAAGTCGCACGCGGGATCGTCCGGCGCCTCGTAGTGATTGACGATCTGGCCGAGCAGCTGCACCTCGCGCCGCCCCGACGCCGCCGCCTCGCGCACCTCGGCCAGGATGTCGGCCCTCGGGCGCATCCGCTCGTGGCCGCGCGTGTACGGCACGACGCAGAAGCTGCAGAACTCGTTGCAGCCCTCGATGATCGTCACGTACGCCTTGACGGGATCGCCGCGGCGCGTAATCCCGAGCGGCCAGGTGACATCGTCGTAGGCCGTGAGGTCGAGGTGCGGCGCGCGGCGCGAGGCGTGCGGCGCGCGCGCGACGTCCGCGGCCGCCTGCTCGACCAGCATCGGCAGCCGCCGGATCGCCTGCGTGCCGACGATGACGTCGGTCACGCCGGGCGCGCGCGCAAGAATCGTCTCGCCTTCCTGCTGCGCCACGCAGCCGGCCACGGCCACGATCGGGTCGCGGCCGTCGGCCGTCGCCATCTGCCGCAGCTCGCCGAGGCGGGTGTACAGCTGCCCCTCGGCCCGTTCGCGCACGCTGCACGTGTTGATGACCACGACGTCGGCGTCGGCCGCATCCGCCGTCGCCTCGTAGCCGGCCTGCTCGAGCAGCCCCGCCATGCGCTCGGAGTCGTGCACGTTCATCTGGCAGCCGAACGTCTCGATCAGGTACTTGCGCGCCACTTATCGCTCGCTCCGGTGGGCCGCGTCGCCGCGCCGCGTCCGCGGCGCCGCCGTCCCCGCGGCTTTCGCTTTCGCTCTTTCGCTTTCGCCTTTCGGTTTCGCTTCGCCGAGCGCCCGATCCGCCAGCATCTCGCGGGCGGTCCGCCGCACGGCGTCGGTGATGCCCGCGCCGCCGAGCATCCGCGCCAGCTCCTCGACCCGCGCGTGCGCGTCGAGCCGCCTCACCGTCGTCCGCGTCCGGCCGTCCTCGACCGATTTCTCGATCTGGAACTGGACGTCGGCGTAGGCGGCGATCGGCGCCAGGTGCGTGATGCACAGGACCTGGAACGCCGACCCCAGCGCCCGCAGCTTGCGCCCGACGACGTCGGCCACGCGGCCGCCGATGCCGGCGTCCACCTCGTCGAAGATCAGCCCCGGCGCGCCGGCGCTCGGAGGACGCTCGGCCGCGTCGGTCAGGCCGAAGCGGCGCGTCGCAGTCAACGTCTTGAGCGCCAGCATGACCCTCGACAGCTCGCCGCCCGAGACGATCCGCGCCAGCGGCCGCAGGTCTTCGCCGGGGTTCGCCGACAGGAAGAACTCCGCCGCGTCGTAGCCGCGGGCGCTCCACGCCGATTCGGGCAGCGGCGCCTCGTTGAACCGCACCTCGAACCGCGTCTGCTCCATCGCGAGCTCGGCGACCAGCGCGACCAGCGCCTCGGCGAATGCCGCCGCCGCGCGCCGCCGGGCCGTAGCCAGCGCCTCGGCGGCCGCGACGTACGCCGCCTTCGCGGCGCGGCACTCGCGTTCGAGCTCCTCGATGCGTTCGTCGCCGCGCGTCAAATCCGCGCGTTCGCGGGCCAGCGCGTCGCGCTTGGCGATGACGTCGGCGAGCGTCGGACCGTGCTTCCGCTTCAGCCGCTCGAGCAGCGCGAGCCGCTCCTCCACCTGCTGCAGGCGCGCCGGCGACGCTTCGATGCCGTCCGCATACCGGCGCAGGAACAGCGCGAGGTCCTCGAGCTGTCCCTTGATGCCGTCGCGCGCGTCGAGATAGGGCTGAAACCGCGGGTCGAGCGCCGCGAGCTCCGCGACCCGCCGCCAGACGTGCCCGAGTGCGGCGAGGATCGCCTCGTCGCGTTCGTACAGCGACGCATAGCTCTCGGTGCAGAGCCGCTCGACGCGCTCGGCGCTGGCCAGCACCTGCCGCAGCGACGCGAGCTCGTCGTCCTCGTTCGGCGTGGGCGCCGCTTTCTCGAGCTCCGCGAGCTGGAAGGCAATCAGGTCGAGGCGCGCATCCCGGTCGCGCGACGCCGCGACGACGCGCGCGCGCTCGTCTTCCGCCGCGCGCCACGCCTCGAACGCCATCGTCGTGGGCGCGATCAGCGGGTCGAGGCCGCCGAAGGTGTCGACCGCGGCCAGGTGTGTGGCCGGATCGAGCAGCGTCTGATGCTCGTGCTGGCCGTGCAGTTCGACCAGCCGCGCCGACAGCTCCTTCAGCGCGCCCGCGGTGGTGAGGACGCCGTTGACGAACGCGCGGCTGCGCCCCTGCGCCGTGATCTCGCGGCGCACGAGCAGCTCTTCCCCGCCGCTCTCGAAGATCGCTTCGATCGAGGCCGACTGCTCGCCGGTGCGGACGAGGTCGCCCGACGCGCGCCCGCCGAGCAGCAGACCAACCGCCTCCACGAGGATCGATTTCCCCGCGCCGGTCTCGCCGGTGAGGACGTTGAGCCCCGCGTCGAACTCGACTTCCACCGAGTCGATGACCGCGAGCCGATGGATCCGCAGATAGCGAAGCATGGGTGAAAACGAGAGAACTCCAATCGTAACATAGGTTTGACAGCGATTTGCACGCCGTGATACAGTTCTGCCAACGCGCTGTCCCAGCGGCGCACAGCTGATGTCGCGGAGGATCGTTTGCGCACGCTTGGAAGCCTGTGGCTCGCCCTGCAAGTGCAGGGAGCGGGCGGGGTTGCGCCCGATGCGGTCGGGAGCAACTCGGGGAACCTGATCGTCGATCTCATCTCCCGCTCGACCGTTCCCGCGAAGCTCGTCATCCTCGTCCTCGCGCTCTTCTCGGTGATGTCGTGGGGCGTCATTCTCTACAAGTGGTGGACGTTCTCGCGCGCGGGCCGTCAGACCGCGCAGTTCCTCGACGTCTTCCGCCGCAGCCAGAAGTTCTCCGAGGTGCAGGCCGTCTGCCGATCGCTGAACGACAGCCCGCTCGTGGGGCTGTTCCAGTCGGGCTACACGGAGCTCACCGGCCAGCTGCGCCAGGCGTCCGCGCCCGACGTCTCGAACGGGCCCAATCCGAAACCGGCCCCGGCGCGTCCTACTATCAAAAGCCTCAGTGCCGTCGATCGCGCGCTGATGCGCGCGTCGCTCGTCGAGGTCAACAAGCTGGAACACTGGATTCCCTTTCTCGCGACGACGGCGAGCGTGACGCCGTTCATCGGCCTGTTCGGCACGGTGTGGGGCATCCTCGTCGCCTTCGAGCAGATCGGCCGGACCGGCTCGACGAGCATCGCCGCGGTCGGTCCGGGCATCTCCGAAGCGCTCGTCACGACGGCGCTCGGGCTCTTCGCCGCCATCCCCGCGGTGATGGCCTACAACTACCTGACGGGCCGCGTGAAGACCTTCGCGTCCGACATGGACGACTTCTCGATGGAATTCCTGAACATCGCCGAGAGGAATTTCACCTAATGCCGAAGGTCGCGCCGATACCGAGCGGCGGCGGATCGGGCCGCGGGATGCGCGGCCGCCGCGTCAACGTGTCGCTCGCCGAGATCAACATCATTCCGCTCGTCGACGTCATGCTGGTGCTGCTCATCATCTTCATGGTGACGGCGCCGATGATCCAGCGCGGCATCGACGTCAACCTGCCGGTCGCGCGCCGCGCGCAGGCGATCACCGGCGAACGCGTCGAAGTGACGGTCCCGATCACGTATCGCAGCGATCACATGCTGTATCTGGGCACCGAGAAGATCCGCGCGGCGGTGCTGCAGGAGCGCGTGCGGCAGAAGATGGAAGGCGCGGCGCAGAAGGACGTGTTCCTCCGCGGCGACAAGGGGGTGAACCTCGGCGAGGTCATGGAGGTCACCGACGCCCTGAAAGCCGCCGGCGTCGAGCACGTCGGCATCGTCGCGGCGCCCGTGACCGAACGCTGATGGAAGTCACCGACGTCCTCCGCGATCGCATGCACGACCCCGCCGGGCTCAACCGCATGATTGCGGTGTCGGTCGCGGTCCACGTCGTGCTGGTCGCGTGGATCCTGTTCGCGCCCAGCGGCCTGCTCGGCAGGCCGGCCGCGGCGCCCAAGCAGGTGATGACGATCTCGATCGCGGGCGGCGGCGAAGGGGCGTCGACCGGCGGCATGACCCAGATGGCGAGCCGCCCGGTGCAGCAGGCGGTGCCGGCGCAGGAGCTGCCGAAGCGCGAGGCGGTGCGGCCGCCGGCGGCGAAGGCGCCCGAGATGACGGTGCCGACGAAGAACGCCAGGCCGGTGACGAAGGCGCCGCCCAAGGCGCCCGACGTGTACTCGGCGCCCGACGGCGCCAAAGGGCGCACGCCGACGAAGGGGACCGAAGTCAGCAACGGGCAGTCGCTCGCGATGACGGGCGCGCGCGGACAGGGATTCGGTCTGGCCAGCGGCGGCGGCCCCGGCAGCGGGTCGTCGCTCGACGTCGCCGACTTCTGCTGCCCCGACTACATCGTGCTGATGATGCAGCGCATCCGCGCGGCGTGGAACATCAACCAGGGCGCCCGCGGCAGCGTGTGGATCAAGTTCAAGATCCAGCGCAGCGGCGCGCTGACCGACGTCAGCGTCGACACGAGCAGCGGCAACCCGGTCCTCGACGCCGCCGCGCTTCGGGCGGTCGTCGCCACCCGAACGCTGCCGCCGCTGCCCGATCAGTATTCGAATGCAACGCTAGGGGTCCGCCTCGAGTTCGACTATCAATGACCAAGACCATTCTCGGAACGTTCCTCGGTGCCTTGACGCTCGTCGCGTGGACGGCCGCGCAGCAGCCGCCCTCCCCGCCGCCGCAGCAGCCGAGCGAGATCGAAACGCGCATCAGCGGCGACGGCGGCCTTCCGCCGCGGCTCGCCGTCCCCGACGCCGTCGCGATCACGAAAGACGGCGAATCGGTCGCGATCGCGAAGACGGTCGCGCAGGTGCTGCGCGACGATCTCGAGTTCGAGCGCGAGTTCGCCTTCATCCCGCGCGACGTGATGGCCACGGTGCCCGCCGCGACCGGCTTCAGCGACGTCCCGTTCGACCGCTGGCGCGAGCTGAATGCCGACGGCGTCATCGTCGCCACGGTGGAGAAACAGGCGGGCGGCGTCCGCGTCCAGGTGCGGCTCTTCAACGTGCGGTCGCGCGGCGTCGCGTTCCAGAAGGAGTACACGAGCGCGAACGCCCGGCTGATCGCGCACACGATCTCCGACGAGATCCACAAGTCGCAGCGCGCGCTGGACGGCGTCGCGCGCAGCAAGATCACCTTCTCGTCCGACCGCGACGGCGAGCGCATGGTCGGCACGGTCGAGAAGCGCGAGGTCAAGGAGATCTACATCGCCGACTACGACGGCGAGAACCAGAAGCGCGTCACGGTCGGCAAGACGCTCAACATCACGCCGCGCTGGTCGCCCGACTCGCGATCGATCGCCTACACGTCCTACCGCCGCGGCGAGCCGCAGATCTTCGTGTCGCACATCTACGAGGGCACGCTCGACGAGGTGACCAGGGGCCCGGGCAGCGGCCAGAACTGGCTGCCGGCGTGGTCGCCCGACGGCCAGCGCATCTGCTTCTCGTCGACGCGCGGCGGCGGCCCCGCGCAGCTCTACGTCGCCAATCGCGACGGCTCCGGCCTGCGGCGGTTGACCAACGACCGCTGGGTGAACACCACGCCGACGTGGTCGCCCTCCGGCAACCAGATCGCGTTCGTCTCGGACCGCACCGGCAACCCGCAGATCTACGTGATCAACGCGGACGGCGCCGGCGGCGCGCAGCGGATCTCGACGTCGGAGAGCTACGCGGACAAGCCGTCGTGGTCGCCGCCCCCCTTCAACGAGATCGCGTACACCGGACGCACCGGACCCGGCAACGACATCAAGATCATCGACATGGCCACCCGCGTCGTCCGGCAGATCACGTTCGGCGAAGGGACGAACGAGAGCCCGTCGTGGGCGGCGAACGGACGCCATTTCGCCTTCATGTCCACGCGCTCCGGCAAGGAGCAGATTTTCACGGTCGATCGCCTCGGCAAGGGCCTGAAGCAGATCACGAAAACCGGCAACAATCAGCAACCTGACTGGTCACGATGAACACATACCCGATGAGATCGCTCTCGAAATTCGCCCTCGTCCTGCTGCTGCTCGCCGCGGTCGGGTGTCACAAGAACAAGCCGCCCGTCGTCCGGCCGACGCCTCCCCCGCCGCCGCCCACCGCGTCGACGTCGGGCGAGCGGCCGCCGGCGCCGCCCGAACCGGTGCGCGAGCCGACCGTCGTGCCGCCCGAGCCGGTCGCCGAGGACAAGATCGCGTCGGCGTCGCTCGACGACCTCAACCGCAATTCGCCGCTGAAGCCGGTCTTCTTCTCGCTGGACAGCTACGATCTGACGGCCGAGAACCAGCGGACGCTGGACGAGGATGCGGCCGTGCTGAAGAAATATCCGACCTGGACCGTGACGATCGAGGGGCACTGCGACGAACGCGGAACCGCCGAGTACAATCTGGCGTTGGGCGAACGCCGGGCCGTCGCGGCGCGCGCGTATCTCGTGTCGCTCGGCATCCCGGCCGACCGGCTGCGCACGGTGAGCTACGGCAAGGAGTTCCCCTTCGATCCCGGCCACGACGAGGCGGCGTGGGCGAAGAACCGCCGCGCGCATTTCGTCGTGACCGCCAAGTGAGGGTTATGAAGGAGAAGCTGTCGATCCTCGGCCTCGGCGTGCTGGCGCTCGTGCTGGCGACGACGACGCCGGCGGATGCCGCGAACAAGGAACATCAGCAGCTGATGGCGGACATCCGCATGCTGCAGGAGCAGTCGCAGGTCCTGCAGAACCTGATCGGACAGGTGGCCGAGGCGATCAAGGCGGTCAACACGCGCATCGACCAGCAGGCGGAAGCGCAGCGCAAGGCGACCGCCGACCAGAAGCTGATCATCGACAACCTGTCCAACGACGTGCGCGTGATCCGCGAGAAGATCGACGACAACAACGTCCGCCTCGGATCGCTCAGCCAGGAGGTCGATGCGCTGCGCCAGGCGCTGCAGCGTCCGGCGCCGACCGCCACGGCGCCCGACACCCCCGACGCGACCGGCAGCCAGCCCGCCCCCGGGGCGCCGGCCGGCGGCGGCACGGTCGTCAACTCGCCGAAGCAGATGTACGACAGCGCGTATTCCGACTACACCGCCGGCAACTACGATCTCGCGATCATCGGCTTCGACGCGTTCCTGAAGATGTTCCCCAAGTCCGATCAGGCCGACGATGCGCAGGTGTACATCTGCTCGTCGTACCTGCAGCAGAACAAGAACGACGACGCGGTCAAGGCGTGCGACGTGGCGATCCGGACCTACCCGGGCGGCAACGCCATCCCGGAGGCGTACTATCGGAAGGCGCTCGCGCAGCGGAATCTCAAGGACGTCGCCGGCGCGCGCTCGACGCTCGAGGAGCTGGCGAAGCAGTTCCCCGACAGCCAGATGGCGCTGATGGGCAATCAGCTCCTCAACCAGCTGCCGCGGCGCGACGACTGACGCGACGGTTCGCGGCAACCGGCGACCGACACCTGCTAGAATCGTCGTCTTATGGGCTCAGTCAACAAAGTGATCCTGGTCGGCAACCTCGGACGGGATGCCGAATTGCGGTACACGCCCGGCGGCGCGGCGGTCGCGACGCTGAACATGGCGACGACCGAGGTGTGGAACGACAAGCAGGGCCAGCGGCAGGAAAAGACCGAGTGGCACCGCGTCGTGCTGTGGGGCAAGTCGGCCGAATCGCTCTCCGAGTACCTGACGAAGGGCAAACAGATCTACGTCGAGGGACGGCTGCAGACGCGGCAGTGGGACGACAAGGACGGCAACAAGCGCTACACCACCGAAATCCGCGGCGATCGGATCGTCCTGCTCGGCGGGGGCGGCGGCGGTGGACGCGGCGGCGCGTCGCGCGGCGGCGGCATGGACGACATGGCATCGCACGCGCCGGGGCCGGAGACGGCGTCCGAGCCGATCACCGACGACGACATTCCGTTCTGACCGGAGACCGACTCTAGGTTTTCGCGTTCGAGTCCTCCCGCCCGTACCGGTCCTCCAGCCGCACCACGTCGTGCAGCTCCGGCGTCGACACCTCGAAGATGTCGCTGTCTTCGATCGCCGTCATGCGGTGCACCGTCTTCGCCGTGATGTGCACGCGCTCGCCGGGCAGCATCTCGCGCTTCAGCAGACGGCCGTCCTCCTGGATCTCGAACAGCAGCTTCCCCGAGTGCAGGTAGATGGTCTCGTCCTTCAGGTTGTGGTACTGCAGGCTCAGGGCGTGGCCCGCGTTCACGTGAATCAGCTTGCCGACGTAGCGGTCGGTCTTCGCCCAGTGGAGCTCGTAGCCCCAGGGCTTCTCGACGCGCGGGATCTCCACGCTCACGATGTCACTCCTTGTGCGCCAGGCTGCCGAGGGCGGCGGCGAGCTCGCGCTCGATGTCGTCGACGGTCGGCAGCCGCAGGACGCGGCGCGCGAGCGCGCGCAGCTCGTCGTACCGGTGCTCCGACAGGACCTGCTTGGCGACGCCGATCGCGCCCGGCGTCATGCTGAATTCGGTGAGGCCGAGGCCGACGAGCAGCGTCAGCAGCGCCGGATCCGACGCCATCTCGCCGCACAGCGACAGCGGGATCTTGTGGCGGCGCGCGGCGCGCGCGACGACGCGGATGATGCGCAGGATCGCCGGGTGCAGCGGCTCGTACAGGCGCGACACCCGGTCGTCGGCGCGATCGACCGCCAGGCAGTACTGGATGAGATCGTTGGTCCCGACGCTGAGGAAGTCGACCTCGCGCGCCAGCAGATCCGCGGTGAACGCCGCCGCCGGGATCTCGATCACGACGCCGATCGGCACGCGCGGCACGGCGACGCCGCGCGCCGTCAGCTCCGCCGCGGCGTCGGTCACCATGGCTCGCGCGTCGCGCAGCTGCTCGACGCTGGACACGAACGGGAACATGATCCGCAGCTGGCCGTGCTGCGCCGCCCGCAGCAGCGCGCGAAGCTGGACGCGGAACAGATCGGGCCGCCGCAGGCTGAGACGCAGGCCGCGCAGCCCCTGCCGGCCGGCGCGCTCCTCCTCCACGTCCCACCCGCCGCCGAGCGGCCGCTGCGCGAAGCGCGCCTCGAGCTGATCCTCGTCGACGTCGAAGGTGCGCACGGTCACCGGCCCCGGCGCCATCCCCTCGACCAGCCCGCGGTAGACCTCGTACTGGCGCTCTTCGTTCGTCAGCACGTCGCTGCCGACCGCGAGCAGGAACTCGGATCGGTAGAGGCCGATGCCCTCGGCGCCGGCATAGCGCGCCGCCGCGAGATCGTCGGAGAACTCGATGTTCGCATCGAGGCGGATGCGCACGCCGTCGGCGGTCGACGCCGGCCGCCGCCGCTCGGGATCGGTCGGCCCCGCAGGGCGCTGATCGTCGGGGTGTCGCCTCGCCCGCTCGAGCTCGTCGGGCGTCGGGTCGACGATCACCTCGTCACCGCTCCCGTCGATGATCACCAGCGCGCCCGCTTCGATGCGGTCGACCGCCGTGTGCAGCCCGACGACGGCCGGCACGTCGAGCGATCGCGCGAGGATCGCCGTGTGATAGGTGCGGCTCCCGGCCTCGGTGGCGAACCCCCGGACCTTCGTCCAGTCGACCTGCGCGGCCAGCGACGGCGTCAGCTCGTCCGCGATCAGCACCGACGACTCGTCGAGGTCGCGCAACAGATCGCGCGCGCTCGAGACGCCGCGGCGCAGGTTCATGCGCAGGCGTCCGACGAGGTCGGAGACGTCGCCCTTCCGCTCGCGCAGGTAGGGATCGGCCACCTCGTCGAAGACCTCGCTCAGCTCGTGGAACACCTGCTGGATCGCCCACTCCGCGTTGACGCGCTGCTCGCGGACGATGTCCACGGCGCGCGGCAGCAGCATCGGGTCGTCCAGCATCAGCAGCTGCGCGTCGAACATCGACGCCAGCTCGCCGTGGCGCTCGACGATGCGCGCGCGGATCTCGAGCAGCTGCTCGCGCGAGCGCGCGCGGCTCGATTCGAGCCGCAGCAGCTCCAGATCGACGCGGCTCGGCGCAATCTGGTAGCGCAGCGCCTGCGCGCGCTGGATCAGGATGACGGCGCGTCCGGCCACGATCCCCGGCGAGACGCCGATGCCCTTCAGGCGCCGCATGCGTCCTCGCCGAATCCCGACTCGACCAGCGCCACGAGCGCGTCGACGGCGGCGCGCTCGTCGGCGCCGTCGGCCGAGATCGTGATCGTCGACCCGCGGCGCGCCGCGAGCAGCAGGATCCCCATGATGCTCTTGCCGTCCATTTCGCGGTGCTCGCGCGCGACGCGCACGCGCGCGTCGAAGCGCCCGGCCAGATGCACGAACTTCGCCGCCGCGCGGGCGTGCATGCCGAGCTGGTTGACGACGGTGACGCACTGCGACGTCATGCGCTCTTCTCGCCGCGCAGGAAGTCGGACGCGACCCAGATCGCGTTGCGGCCGTGGTCCTGCATCTCCTTCGCCACCGCGAGGAGATCGGAGGAGGTGCGCAGGCTGGCCAGCTTGATCAGCATCGGCAGGTTGACGCCGGTGATCACCTCGACGCGGTCCTTCTCGAGGAACGTCATGCCGATGTTCGACGGCGTCCCGCCGAACATGTCGGTGAGGATCAGCACCCCTTCCTCGCCCCGCACCCGCTCGATCGCCTGCGCGATGTCGCCCCGCGCGTCGTTCACATCGTCGTGCCAGCCGATCGACACCGCGGTGAACTGCGGCAGATCGCCGACGATCATCTCGGCGGCGTTCACCAGCTCGGTCGCGAGCTGCCCGTGCGTGACGACGACGACGCCAATCACAGGTCTATGTTAGGGCAGGTCGGCCGGCCGGTCTACGCATGCCGGATGTCGCGGTGCCGCACCCGGACGCGGCCGCCCGCCACTTCCGCCAGGGACTTCTTCAACCGCTCGGCGATCATCACCGACCGGTGGCGCCCGCCCGTGCAGCCGATCGCAATCGTGAGATAGGCCTTCCCTTCGGCGATGTAGTACGGCACGACGTACCGGAGATATTGTTCGAGCTGGTCCATGAAGTGCCGCGTGGAGGCATCGCGCTCCATGAACTGGACGACGGCGCGATCGCGCCCCGTCCGGCGGCGCAGCGTCGGCACGAAATGCGGGTTCGGCAGGCAGCGCACGTCGAACACGAGATCGGCGTCGAGCGGAACGCCGTGCTTGTAGCCGAAGCTGAGAAGCGTGATGACGAGCGGCGCCCGCGACCGGGCGCGCGACAGCCCCATGAAGAACTGCCGCAGCTCGTGGACCGTCATGTCCGAGGTGTCGACGATCTCGTCCGCCATGTCGCGGATGACGTTGAGCCGCGCGCGCTCGTCGCGGATCCCCTCGACGACCGAGCGGTTCGGCGCGAGCGGGTGCGGCCGCCGCGTCTCGCTGAAGCGGCGGACGAGGGCCGCGTGGCTCGCCTCGAGGAAGATGAGCACCGGGTTCAGCCGCGGCATCTGGCGCAGCTTGCGAAACACCTTCGGGAACGAGGACAGGAATCCGCCTTCGCGAACGTCGACGACGATCGCCACCTTGTCGATGTCGCCGCCGGTCCGGAGCGACAGCTTCGCGAGCGTCGGAATCAGCGTCGTCGGCAGGTTGTCGACGCAGAAGTACCCGAGGTCCTCGAGCGCGCGGATCGCCTGCGATTTGCCGGAGCCGGAGAGGCCGGTGAGCACGATGAAGGGCTGGCCCGCCTTGCGTCGGCGCTCGCGTTCGGTGTCGAGCGCCCGTGCGGGGCGGATCGACCGCGGTTCGGCGGGTCGGACGGGCTGCGCTGCGCGCCGGCGCCGCTTCATTCCTCTTCCTCGTCGTCCGGCGGAATCGCCTCCGCGCGCAGCGTCCGCTCGAGACGCTCGGCCAGCTTGCGCGCGGCATGATGGCCGCGCGCCTTCAGCAGCTGGTTGCGCGCCGCCACCTCGACCAGGATCGCGATGTTGCGGCCGGGCGCGACCGGCATGCGCAGCAGCGGCACGCGCAGGCCGAGCAGGTCGTAGAACTCCTCGTCGAGGCCGAAGCGCTCGTACTCGCGCGCCGGGTCCCACCGCTCGAGCTGCACCACGAGTTCGATCCGCTTCGACGACCGCGTCGAGGCGATGCCGAACAGCTCCTTGACGTTGATCACGCCGAGGCCGCGCAGCTCCATGTGGTGACGCGTCAGCTCGGGGCACGTGCCGATCAGGATCGTCTCCTGGCGGCGCCGGACGTCCACCGTGTCGTCGGCGACGAGGCGGTGGCCGCGCACGATCAGGTCGAGCGCGCACTCGCTCTTGCCGATGCCGCTGTCGCCGACGATCAGGACGCCGAGGCCGAGGATGTCCATCAGCACGGCGTGCACGATCGTCCGCTCGGCGAGGGAATCCTCGAGCATCGACGACAGCTTGGCGATGGCGGTGGGCGTGGGAATCGGCGTCTTCAGCAGGGGCAGGCGCACGCGCTCGGCTTCGAACACGAGTTCGGCGGGGGGAGTGAAACCACCGGTGATCAGGATGCAGGGGAAGTCGAGGGCGAGCGCGAGCCGGAGACTCTGCTCGCGCGCCGACGGCGCGAGCCCTTCGAGGTAGCGGATCTCGCTCTCGCCGAAAATCAGGATGCGGCCGGGCTTGAGATACTCCTGGAACCCGGCGAGCGCGAGACCCGTCTTCTGGACGTGCGGGCTCGTGATCCCGCGGTGCAGGCCGTCGGCGCCGGCCAGCAGTTCGAGCGGCAGGCCCGACGCTTCGGGCCGGCTGCCGAGCAGCGCGCCCACCGTGACGCTCGAAACCGGAGGCATGGCGCGTCAGTCGCCCGTCATCAGTCGCCCGAGTCGGTCGGCCGGCGCGGCCGGCGAGCGCGGTCCGCGATCACGCTTCGGTCGCAACGAGCGTCAGCTCCCCGTCGCGGCGGCGGTACAACACGCTGACGGCCGACGTCTCCGCATCGCGAAACACCACAATCGTGTCGGCGTGGCCGTCGATCTGCCGCGCGGCATCGGCCACCGTCATCGTCTTCACGGCCTGACGCTCGGCGTGCAGGATGCGCGGCATCCGCACGCGGCCGGCGCGGGGACGCGGCGCAGCCGGCGCGACGCTCACCGCCTCGGGCGCCTCGCCGGCGATCGGCACGCCCTTCACCGGCCCCTGGCGCTTGCGCTCCTGCCACTTCCCCTTCACCCGCTGCGCCTGCTGCGTAATCTTCTCGATCGCCTGGCTGACGGAGCTTTCCCACGCGCCGGTGTTGCCGAGCCCGTGCAGGAACTTCTCGCCGCGGGCGTGCAGCGTGATCTCGACGCGGTGCCGGTACTTTTCGCGCGTCAACACCGCCTGCGCCGACACGGCGCTGTCGCGCAGCATCCGTTCGAGCTTGGCGAGCTTGGCGTCGACGAGGCGGCGGAGGGTCGGGGTGATTTCGACGTGACGGCCGGTGAGTTCGAGACGCATAGTCAGCTTTCAGCTCTCCGCTGTCAGCTTTCAGCAGCTAGTACAACACCTTGCGTTGGTTGGAGGTTGGAATCTTCAGCTCCTCGCGGTACTTCGCGATCGTCCGGCGCGCGAGCACCAGCCCCTCGCGCTGCAGGATGCTGACGATCTTCGAATCGCTCAGCGGCTTGCGCGGATCCTCGTTCTCGATGATCTTCCGGATGCGCTGCTTGATCGTCACCGACGAGACGCTCTCGCCGTACGAGCTGCTGATGCCGCTGTGGAAGAAGTACTTCATCTCGAA
>Ga0070741_10003972_pt1 | contig 35337 bp, 30 predicted proteins | sample Coa_R1_4_FD_66440 | JGI IMG/M metagenome (GOLD analysis project Ga0070741, IMG submission 66440) | Surface soil microbial communities from Centralia Pennsylvania, which are recovering from an underground coalmine fire - Coalmine... | ecosystem: Environmental > Terrestrial > Soil > Unclassified ... | reverse complement strand
TTTGTGGTAATCTACTCCCGCATACAGCATTGGGGTCGTTCCTCCATCATTCGTAAACGGTGAACTTCGACGCTCACCATTTTACGACGGAGCCCGACCCCTCTTTCATGTTACCTGCTAAAATGGCCAAAGGGCGTTCTTGACCCCTGCTAAACAGCAGGGAGAACAGCACGAATGCCGCCGTATTGTAGAGGTTAGACAATCCGCCCAGGCTGCCGAAGAATACGGGGAAAAACAGGGAGTACGCGAAGGTAAAAGGCGAACGGGATCCAATGCCGTACCAACAAATCGCCAGCACAAGCAGGACATTCAGCATCCCCCCTATGCCGTCGCGCGCCATCGCGTATGTCATATAGGACTCGGGACCTCCGACTATTAAATCAGGGGAAAAGTGATCCTTAATATCGAAGCGCCCGAGTCCCCAGACCGGTTCAGATTGATAGAGAGCCATGTGCTGGAGTACCAAAACCTCTCTCCCCGTGGTCACGTCGTGGCGCCTGGTGTCGCCAGCAAGTCCCGCCGGGAGCCTGAAGGAGAGTTCCGCACTGGCATCGGGAATGACCAAGAGCACGAGCCCCCCGAGCAAAGCTGCACCTGCCAAGGCTAACATGGCTGCGGTTTGGATCCGCCCGTGGCATACTCGATGGAGTATGGAGCCGCAAGCGAACAGGAACATTCCGGCGATGTAACCTCGAGAACCAGATAGGAGTGTAAGGCCCGCTCCAATCAGCCAGCAAAAGACACTCTGCCACCACCGTCGCGGAACGCCGGCGTGGGCTTTCCACGAGGGGATCACAAACAGGATTAAGCCGAGAAACCCCGTAAGATGCTTCGAGCCTCGGATCACGTCAGGGTCACCGATGTACAGCGCGATCCGACCATCGGGGGTAATGACCGAGCCGGGACCGGCAAAGGCAATGGAAGTGATGACGCACGCTACGGTTAGGAAATAGACAAGCCAATCAAAGTGTTCCAGTTGGATGTCGATTGACGCCATAAGGAAGAGTGCTCCCGGCCCGACCGCGAACTGAAGTATCGTGTAGGGGCGCTGATTAACAACGAGGTGGTCGAGAACAGCCCACGCAGCGTACATGGCGACAACAATACGGATAGCTTTTGTGGATTCTGGAGGCGGCATGCGTACGCGCTCAACGAGCATGGCCGCCATCGCGATCCCCAGCGCACTTTCGGACACGATGGACGAGCCGAGCACGGGAAATAGCGCATCCCCCAGGAGCATAAGCGCCGTCGTGGCTGCTATGATGCATTCGTTTCGTCCCTTTGGCCGCAAATGCGTATGAACCCCTCTGTGCGGACGCGACAACCAGCCGTTTTCGAAGCCTCTTCCGCATATAGTAACCGGAGCAGGTGTCGCGCAGCGCAACGTGTCTCCGGTTGGTTTCTAGGCTCAGTCTATGACAATGGGATAATTTGGGTCGGGCTCAGCCTGATACCTATTTTCGCCGCCTGCTTGGGTGCATCGAAAGCGGTTCGACGAACCGCACAGATTTCAGTGCTTGCCGAGTAAAAGGACGTCGCGAGCTCGGTCGGACTGCGTCCGAGCGCGAAGGTTCTGCGGAGGCCACTTAGATGCCATAGCGAGATCCAGCAACGTTCGCAACCGGTCGCAGTATGTCGCGCTAATCGACCTGACCGTGTTGTATGCTGCCATCCGGAGACGCTCGCGCAGCGGCTGGTCATCCAGCAGAACCCTTACCTTGGACACCATCTCTTCGGGCGACTCGAAATACAATGCCTCGACATTTTCGCGAAATGTTTCGAGGTGGAAGTGAGTGCGCTCGTTGAGCAGGACGCCTCCGCAAGCGGGAATCTCGAACGTGCGCATCACATGATCGTCGCGATTGGCGCGGCGCACAAGATTGATTGCAATCTTGGCGCCCGACAGGGCGAGACGGAAGTCCCTGCCGACAGCAAAACCACGCCAGTATTTTCTGAACAATGGCCAGCGATTCCAATACCCGCCATAGAGGGCCAAGCGGAGGTTGGGCAGCGCGCGAATCAATTCCCGAAAGAACGGAACGCGGTCGCGATCGCAGCCGCCGATAAAGACCACATCCTGTGCAAAGCGCTCGCGTTCCCGTTCATTTTGAGGTTCCTCCTTGAAGTGGACCTCGGGCTTGTAGCCAAACGGCACGTGAACCGCCCTGGCGCATCCTGCCCTTTCGACATCGGAAATGATTGCTCGTTTCGTGCATGCATACAGATCGTATAGAGGGATGGATTCCAAGAGGTACGGCGTGCTAACCCTCCGATTGAAGGGATCGTCGGTGGCGTAGTTGACGAGCACGGCACCGGTCTTTTCTTTTGCGCGCTTGAGGGTATCAGGCAGGAGAAAGGCGCCTTTACAGACGAGGATCAGGTCGGGCTGAAACTCCTCGCAAGCGCGGCCGAACTCGCGATTTAACCCCTGTATGTCGACGGCCGAGCGACGGAGCAGTCTCCGCAGGACGCGGATCCCCAGACTGTTTCGGTGATCGGTAAACGCTCCCTGATCAACGAAGCGACATGTGAGTCCGCCCCCGGGGCGCGCCGTCATTTGTTCCAACGCCTCGAGAAAGAGAGGCCCGGGAAAGTGCCCCGACGAGTCATAGAGCAGCACGCGCATCGGCAGCCCCATCCTTGCCCGCCAGCGCTTCGCGGTAGATCCGCAAAGCCCTGTCTCCGTATTCGTTCCATCCGCCCATCGCGGAGACCCTGCGAAGAGCAGCTCGGGACATTTCTTCCCTGAGCGCCGGGTTTTGGTAAAGCAGGAGGATCTTTTCGCGAATTGCCTCGGGGTCTCGTATGGGCACGATGAAACCTTCGACGCCGTCTGTGAAGAGATCGGGTGCACCTGTATTGGTGGTTGCAATCACGGGCAACCCGCACGCCATTGCCTGCGCCTGGACAAGCGCCAATCCTTCTTCCACCGATGCGAGAACAAACACTGAACCTTGGCTGTAATAATAGGACAGGCGACGGCGATCGATCACGCCAACGTATTTGAACCTGTCCCGGTACCTGGATAAGATCGTACGGGTCTCGGGTAGACTTGAGCCTATCAGCCAGGTTTCGAATTTCGCCAATTTGAGTTCCGCGACCGCTTCCAGAAGGTATTGTACTCCTTTTCTCAGACTCAGGGCCCCAACATAGATTACCCGAAACGCGTCGTCCATCTTAGGAAGGGGGCGAAAGAGATCAGTTTCAACACCATAGGGGTTTATGCGAAGCTTCTGTTCGGGAACGCCCTGCTGGACGAAGGAATCATAAGCGACGCGGGAGGGGACGCAAATAAGGTCACACTCCTCGTACTCCGCCAACTCCCGGTCTATCAAATGCTGACTCACCTTCGGGGGAGGCAGACCTTGAAGGTCGAATTCTTCGCCAACTATATCGATTTGATGCGATATGTGGGTCGATCCGCGGTCACATACGCTGAGGGCGCCGTACTTCCCGCGCGCGACCCGATGGGAATAGAGGCCACTTGCCGATAAGCAATGATACACATCGCAAGGTTCCAGCCTCGCTGCCACCCACCTGTCAAACGACGAATTGACTAGACTTGGCATCCAGCGGACAACCGATCCGAGACCTAGACGATTAGCGATCATGTAGGGAGCCATAAGCCACGGGAAGGTCCGTACCGTGTTATTCTCCAGGCCATGGACTTTAAAGCGCGGATAACCTGTGTAGAGTCGCTGGAGATGGCCAAAACGAGCCATCTGGCGAGCGAGGTCGAACATGTGGAAACGCCCCTGGCAGGCGATGGAAACTCTCATGGCGAACAAGGGCTACAACAAAGTCAGAGGTTGGCCAAGTAGATCATCCTGACTGCGGCCGCCAACCGCATCAGACCAGACCTAAGTTCGGTCAGGCTAGGCACAAGCATCTCCCCAACGGAGACATTGGTGATGCGTCTTGCGCCTTCAAGCAGGAACGCGCTCACCGTGAGGTATCCGAGAAGAGACGCGATCGCTGCGCCAACGATACCCGCCGGGCGCAGCAGAAGGGCGAGGCAAACTGTGGTAGTAATTAACCCGGCCAGTTCCGCGCGCAGCACCATGTACGGCCGGCCCCAACCCCGTATGCTCTCCTGCAGACTGGCATTAATGCCGAGCAACCCGGCCGCCGGAACCAAGATCAGATTGGGCAAAATCGATGCCCTAAATGTCACACCGAAGAGCAGGGGAATCGCCACTGGCGCGGCCCCGGCCACCACCGTGCACGTGACTATAGCGAGCACGACGGTTCCGCGAACCCCTTGGACCAAATGGCGGCGCGCAAGTTCAGGACTCTTGGCCGATGCAACCGCAGGCACCAAGGTCGCTCCGATCGAGGTCAGCAGCGGTAACGCAGCACCGCTCCAAGCCACAGCGACGACGTAAAGACCCAACTCGCGAGATGGCAAAAATGCTGCCATCAACATCTGATCGAGCCGCAGATTGAGTAGTTGGGGAACGCCCGTCAAGAAGCAGGCCAACCCGTAGCGGACCATCGGCCGTATTCGTTTGAACTCCGGGAGGAAAGGTCCTCTGACATATTTCGCGACGACGAAGGCTGCAGCAATTCCAAGGAGCGCATACGTGCCAAGGTAGCCAATCGCGATGAATCCAGGCGACGCCCGATTTGTCAACCATGCGATTGCCAGGACCGCGAGCGCCAAGAGAGGCAGGCAGACGCGGAGGCCGTTCCAGGGCCGGAACTCCCCCAAGCCTCTTAGCGGGCTAAAGAGCATGCCGGCGGTTGCGTATAGAGGTCCGATTAGTAGGAAATAGCGTGCATATCTTACCGTACCTGCACTTTGAGCGTGAAGGAATATGGGCATTGCCATCCATGCCGCAGACATCGAAACCAATGAGGCCAACGCGGCTACACACATTGCGGACGCGAGGTAGCTGCCGGCATTTTCTGAGTCTCGGGCCGAAAAGTACACCGTTGCCTCACTCAGCCCGAGCATGGCGAGGCTCCCTATGGCACTGGGCACCGTCTGGATGGCGGCGAGCTCGCCCCTGCCCGCCGGACCGAGCATACGCGCGGCGAGCACGCCGACCACAAAGTAGCCCCCGGCGATCGCAGCGTTCGTCAATGCCGTAACGGAGATGTCAGCGGCGAGCGAGTTAACCCGCCGTACGTCGGTGAGAAAAGATCTAACCCTCAAGGGCAGGACACGGAGCGGACCGCTCCGGTCATTGTCACATACCCCTGCGGCCCGCGGGTTTGCCGAGCAATCCAATGCGTCAGTGGTTTGCACCTTCTCGCACGCCACACTTTCGGTTGAGCCCATTAGTTTTCGGGCAGGCCAAAGCGTATTCTGCATCCTCGCCTCGGGGTACGTCGCAATCGCAAGCGAGTCGCTTCATTCCGCTCGAGGCCGCGATCTGCTACTGAATCGGCGGTGCAACCTGCGCTTCGCGCCCTCGAAATTTCGGGTTACATATTTCAACGCCCAATACTGTGCAGTACTGAGGCGCACCGCCTCACAATTCAGGAATAGAACGTCTGTATTGTCGAGCGACCATTTGATCATTCGAAATCCGAGCGATCTTAGTCTTTCCTTTACGTTCTCAACGCGCGAGCGTAATGCGGGGTAAATGAAATCGTGAAACTCTACAGTGATTTGCGCAATTCGTTTCAATTCGTCTTCAGCAGCGGCTTCAAGCAGATCGAGCTCCGCTCCTTCGATGTCGACTTTCATGAGATCAACCCGGTCCGTCCCGGTTAGTTTCAAGAATTCCGCCAAGGTGACCACTGCGACTTCCTCAGTCCTCAGCGTCAGGTCATCGGGAGCCGTTGACGGAACAATGCTAGCACATCGCCCTTCGAACACGTTGAGCCGAACGCGGCCGTTTGAACCACCCAATGCAAGCGGCAGCAGCGTGAGCTTGTCGGATCTCGTAATTGTGGCCCGCAGGTCGCTCACTGGTTCGGCAGCGAACACCCTGCACCCAACGCGCTTTATTAGTTCATGCGCAAAGAGCCCATGGTTTGCTCCAAGATCAAATACCACTGAATTCCGGGACAATGCCCATGGTAAAAACGTGTGGTCACACAGTCGCGCAACTGAAGGGATCATTTTCGGGAGGACGGATGGGCTGATGATGGACGCTCTACAACACGCCTTCGCGGGCCAAGCATGGCACACACGCTCGGAGCAAAGCCGCTCGGAGCGTTCCCTCGGCTTGTTAATCTGGAATGGACAAAGCCGCTCGACCTCTGTTGGTTATGCAAATGTACGACGCACAGGCTGCAAAGGTAGTCAGGGCCATTACCGTGCAAAAGATCAGTGTGGGCGGCCAGACCTTGACGTCGGAGGCGGCGGGCGCCTCGATGACGTTGAAGGCAAAATCCGCCTGAGCCTCGGCGGTTTTCTGCCGCTGGACCTGAACGGCGATCAATTGATAGAGGGCCGCCTCGATCATCGGGTCGTTCGATCGTTTGGCCTCCTGCTGCAGAGAGTCGATAGCGGCCTTGGCATCGTCAATCTGCCTGCGCCGCAAGATCTCCCTCAGGTCGTCCACGATATAACCGGCAATCCGCTCAGCATTTGCCGGGTCGGTGTCCTCATACTCGATGGTGATCTGTCCGGTCTTGTAGGAAGTTTCGCAACGCAGCCTGCTTTTCATATTGCGATATGCAAGCCACTGCAAATGGCGCGAGGCGATAAATTCCTTGGTGCTGGGCGGATCGTCCCTCAGGATGTCGCCAATCAGATCGTGCTTCAGGATCAGGTTGCGGGCGAAGCCGAAGCTCTTGACGATGCTGACATACTCGTCGCTTTCGGTGCCGCCCGCTCCTCCAAGGAGTCCTGACAAGCTTGCACCGGCACCGGAGCCCAGCGCGCCCATCAGGCTTCCGAGTTGACCTTGTATGGCGGCCTGCGGAACGGGGTTGAGGATGGCGGTCGCCTTGTACCATTTGGTAAGGAAGAACTTGGAGATCACGCCGGTTATGCCCGACGCAATCAGGACAGATATCAGTATAGTCTTCCAATGGGGCAGGAGAATCAAAGCATACTTCATCAAGAGGTCGGCGGGCTCTGCGCCAAGCTCGGGTTCCATTTCGTTCCGTGTTACCATCCAACCTCCGGCCTGATTCGGGCCCGCACGATGCGCGGCTGCCGGTACGTTTTCCTGATCTAATCGGAGAATCCGCCCTATGTTTCGCGACGTGCATAGATTTCATCGCATTGAGTGGTTTCGGCCAATGGTTTTCCGTTCAGGTCATAGACACCGTAACCGAGGGAACGAAGGAATTTCGGGCAGAACTCGCGATGCGACGGTCCGTGCAAGGCGACGAAGACAGTGGGATGACAGCATTCCAGGAGTCGGCGTGCACCTCGAAGGGCCCCTGACTCACCACCTTCGATATCCATCTTGATGATGTCCGGGGGGGGCACAGCGAGTCCAGAGCGAGGGCAGCCACGGTAACTCCGGTGCGATGTTCCGCGATGGCGTTTTGGGTCATGCCTCGATCGGTAGTGAAAGGCACCATGCCGCTCTTTTCGCCGACCGCGGCCTGAACGATCTCGACGTTCCGCAATCGGTTAAGGGAAACGTGTCGGATCAGATAGGTCAATTCCCTGGCGTTAGGCTCGAAGGCAAAAACCCGCCCCTTATCGCCGACCAATCGGGACAGGATCAGGGTGTAGAATCCGGCTTGGGCGCCGACGTCGTAGGCTATCATGCCGGGGCGGACGAATTTTTGAAGGGAGTTCTGCTTGTCAAGCTCATAGGTGCCGAGCCAACATCCGTGCGTCGCGGCCCCTACGATCCATTTCATGCCCTTGGCGGGGCCGCGGCGAATCGTCATTGTGGCGGATCTAGGCAACATACGCACGGGTAAACGAAGAAGGCGGCCGCCAACGGAATTAGGATCTATCGCGGACCAGTCAATCATATGAGCAAGAAGCTCAATGGCCGGGAAATCAAGCTTACCAACCCTGAGCGCGGATCACCTTGTGAATGGTCCTAAGAAGGAGTTTGCAATCTCCCCACAGTGACCATCGGTCGATATATCGGCAATCGAGGGCGACCACGTCGTCGAAGCTGTTGACGGCGCCGTTGCCGGCAAGCTGCCAAAGCCCTGTAATTCCAGGCCTGAAGCTCAGGCGGCGATAATGGTGGTTATCGTAACGCTCGACCTCGTAGGTTGTGGGCGGGCGAGTGCCGACGAGGCTCATGTCGCCTTTGAGGACGTTCCAAAACTGAGGGAATTCGTCGAGGTGCGTCCGCCGCATAAAGGCGCCGGTGGGGGTGATGCGGGGATCGTCCTTGATCTTGAATATCGGCCCGTTCATCTGGTTGCGTCTTGCGAGCATCGGCAGTTTCGACTCCGCATCGACGTGCATGGTTCGGAACTTGTAGAGGGTGAATTCGCGGCCGTTGCGGCCGATCCGCTGCTGGCGGAAGATCACGGGGCCGGGGGACTCGCGCTTGAGGCGCGCCGCATACCAAGGATAGATGATTGCACAGATGGCGAGTCCGACGGTGGCGCCGATGATGTCGATCGCCCGCTTGACCATCAGGGGTATGAAATCCTGCGGTATGGTCTCGAGGGAAACGAGGTAGGAACCGCTTCCGAGGTCATCGACGTGATAGGTACCAACCGGGGTGGAGGGCATGTCGATAAGCATCCTGAAGATCAATCCACGACGGAGGCACGCTTCGGCCAGGCCTGCGAATCCGGGCGCATCCTCCCAGCTCGCGACGGCCACGACCTCATCGATGACGTGGCCATTGAGCACATCGGACCATTGGGTTTGCTGCGATTGGATTGGGAAGCCATCACCGGCGACTCGCCTCATTTGCCATGAGACGATCGGCGGGATCACGGCGGCGACTTCTATCGCCCAGAATGGATGTTCCTTGAGGAGGCGCATATAGCGGGCGGCGCCCGCATCGTCGCCGACCACCGCCACGCGCCATCGCTTGCGCGCTCGCGAGCGCTCCACGCGGCGCATCAGGAGGGTTCGGGTGGCGAGCTTGCCGCCGATGAGCGCGAGGGTGCTCAGGGCGATGGAGATTTGGACGAAGAGGCGGCTTACATCCTCGCGCTTTCCGAGGTACATCGCGCTCAGCACGACAAGGCCGGCGGCGATCTGGGCCTTGATGACCGAGACGGCGATCGCGCGGGGCGATTCGTAGTTCTTGGATTGGTAAAGGCCGACGCCTCGAAGGGCGAAGCAGGAGGCGGGAACCGCTATCGCGAGCAGGGCGAGGTTGGCGTTGATGGAGCCCAGCGCGGGGCGCGCCGGATAGTCCATCGTAGTCCGAACCCAATGGGCGGCTATGTAGCTTGCGACCAAGGCTGCCAGGTCGCAAAGGAACATTAACTGAGCGAACAACCGCTCCTTGCGTCTCAGCATTGCCGGTTCCCCCCGGAAAATGGCGCGAGATGTTGAGGACCAGGGAATCAGTCGTCCGGCAGCGGCTACTCTGGAGAGGCCGCCGTCCGATCGCGAAGCTTTCTTAGGTTTTCGATTTCAGCCAGATAGTGCGCATCGCGCTCGGCCGGGGTTGTCTGCTGGGCGCGCGCGGGACGGGAGGCGCGCGGTGCGGCGGCCGGGCGGCACGAATCGGAAAGGAAAAGGAGCAGGACCTTTTCCACGTAATCGCGGGTTTCGGGGTACGGCGGGATGCCGTTGAACTTTTCGACGGCGCCGGGTCCGGCGTTGTAGGCGGCCAGGATGACCGGCAGAGAGGGCATCCCCGGCCGCGCCGGCATCATCGAGGACTGCAGCGAGCGCAGGAAGCGGGCGGCGCCGAGGAGGTTGTCCACGGGATCGAAGGGGTCGGCGACGTCGTATTCGGCCGCCGTCGAGGGCATCAACTGCATCAGGCCCTGCGCGCCTTTTGGGGAGACGGCGCGGGGGTTGTCGGCGGATTCGGCGCGGGCGATCGCCTTGAGCAGGGCGGGATCGACGCCGTAGAGGGCGCCGGCGGCGGCATAGAGGCGGTCGTTGGAGGCGCTATTGGGGGCGCATCGCGCGGAGGCGATGGGCGGGGCGGAGAGGAGGAGCGCGGCGAGCGCGAGCATCGCGGCGGCGGCCGCGCTCATCCGGCGCGCTAGGCGCGCCGCGTTCTCCCCATCCTTATGGGAGAAGGGAGATTTTGCGATTGACCGCATGTGTTGCGTGCGGGGTTGGGTGGTCATCCTCTGCAGCCGCTGTTTGCGGATATCTGTGGGGGTATAGTCCCCCTCATCCGGCGCGATAGCCGCGCCACCTTCTCCCCGCTCTTATGGGAGAAGGGTTTTTCCGGCCAAGGGGATCTGGTGCGCCGAGGGTTGATGTTGAATGTCCTCCCGCTGCTGTTTGCGGGCATCTGTGGGGTTGTGGTCCCCCTCATCCGGCGCGGTAGCCGCGCCACCTTCTCCCCATCCTTATGGGAGAAGGGGGATTTTGCTCGGCGGCAATCAAATGTCGCTCGTCACTCGCGGATGGATTGGCTCTAGCTGCGCTTCTCCATGGGGAGAAGATGTCACGGTTTAGCGTGACAGATGAGGGGGTCCGCTGATCCCGGAGTTTCAAGGGTGTCTGCTGGTTGCGGATATCTGTGGGGGTATAGTCCCCCTCATCCGGCGCGACAACCGCGCCACCTTCTCCCCGCCCTTATGGGAGAAGGGTTTCTCCGGCCACTGGGATCTGGTGCGCTGAGGCTTGAGGTGGGACGTCCTTCCGCTGCTGCTTGCGGGCATCTGTGGAACTCTGAGGTCCCTCATCCGCCACGGCTCGCCGCGCCACCTTCTCCCTGCCCATAGGGGCGAAGGTTTGGGGAATCAGAGGTTGCTGGCGAGGACGCCGACTACTGCCAGTGCCTGGGCGCTTTGGGCGATTATCTGGGTAACGTCCTTGGTGATCGTCAGGTTCGTGAAATCGGGTATCTTGTAAGGGACGTAGACGGTGTCGCCAGCGCTGAGGGTTGCGGAGTCGAGACCGCCCGATATCAGCGGGAGCATCGGGAAGACATGGCTTCGCTGCATGTCGCGGTAGCCTTCGTTGGTCATCACGTTGCCGTCGGCCTTGATGATGTAGATGTGGTCGGTATCGGCCATCTGGGTTGGGCCGCCGGCCATATCGATATAGTTTCGGACGGTCAGTTCGGGGCGTGCGATAACGGCGGTCGGGTTGTAGACCTGGCCGAGCACACTTACCGAGGACGGCTGGCGCGGGATGGTGATGCTGTCCTTGTCCTCGAGGAGCACGTCATCTGGGCCGACGAACTTCGCGCCCTTCCATCGCACGACCACTCTTCCGGTTGCCTGCAGGTTGGCGGAGGAAGAAAGGATTTGCTGCACCGAGGCCATTGTCGCGGTTGATGCCGATGCATTGCCCGAGGCGCTGGTGTTACTCAACGAGGTTTGCGTCAGGGTCGCTTGAGCGAGCTGCTGTTCGAGCTCGAGCCTTGCCTTTTCGAGGTCGTCCTGCTGGGTCTTTTGCACGGTCTGGCGGACGAAGATCATCCCCTGCGGGAACGCATCGGGGAGGAAGCCGCCGGCCTGCTCGATGAGGGAGGAGAGATGTTCGCCCTCGTGGATCGTGTAGGCGCCCGGGCGTGCGATGCGGCCGCCGACGGTGACCGTCCATGGTAGATGCCAGTTGGTGGCGGAGCGGATGAAGAGCTGGTCGTTGGCCGCGAGCACGAGATCGCTGGAGTGATCGCGGTCGAGCGCGGAGCGCAGGTCGACATCGATGTACTGATGGCGCGTCACGGTGCCATCGACGACCTCGGTGCGGGCGAGTTCGGCGGACTTCTGGTAGGCGGCTTCGGTCAGGCCGCCGGCCAGATAGATCAGGTCGCTCACCTTCATGTTGGGATCGAGGCGGTAAGTGCCGGGGATGCGGACCTCGCCGGTCACGGTGACGGTGGGGAGGTTACGCAGATCGTCCTGGTTGTAGATCGTGACGGTATCGAGCGGCTGGAGGGGGATATCGGCGGCGCTTGCTGGATGGTCGAGGGCTTGGCCCAGGTTCACAGGCAGGTAATGGGGATAGAGCTCCTTGCCTTCGAGGCGCTTTACGAGCGCGTACTGGAAGTAGGTGCGCGGCTGGACGCCCTCGCCCATCGAGACGAGGTCGCTGAACTTCATCCCGGGATGCCATTGATAGTCGCCTGGGCGGTACACGTTGCCGACCAGGGAGACCCTGTTTTTCTGCTCGGGCAGGACGGGGAAGACCTTCACGAGGTCTCCATCGGAGACGGTGAAGCGGCCATCGCCGAGCTTGTCGAGGGTGGTATCGAGGATGACGCGTCGCTGATGGTTATCGACACGTTCGATCTGGATGCGCTGGGTGTAGGCGAAGGGGTCGGTGCCGCCGGCAAGGCTCAGCACCTGGGAGAGGGTTTCCTGGCGGCCGCCGAGTTCGTAGATGCCGGGGCGTTTGAGGTTGCCGGCGATTCCGGCGACGGCGCCGATCGGCGGCACGAAGACCACATCGCGGTCCTCGAGGCGCACATCGGCGGAGGTATCGCCGCGCAGGAGCACATCGTAGAGGTCGATGGTGCGAACGAGCTGATTGCCGCGCTTAAGCTGGATGCGGCGGAGCGTGCCGACCTTGGTGGGGCCGCCCGCAGCGACGAGCGCATCGGTGACGCGGGCGAGGGAGTTGACGGTGTAGGGGCCGGGATTGGTGACATCGCCGACGACAAAGACGGTGATCGTGCGAATCTGGCCCATCGTGACGGCGGCATGGACGCCGGTAATCTGCTCGACCTTGCTTTCGATTACCTGACGGGCGCGATCGAACTTGAGGCCAGCGATCTGGATCGGACCGATCGACGGGACCTCGACGGCGCCATCGCGGTTGACGACGAGGATGTCGGTTTCGTTGCGCGTCCCCCACATCATGAGTTGGAGCTGGTCGCCGGGTCCGACGACATAGTCGGGGCCGACGGGGACGTTGGGGGAGATGTTGAGGCTTTGGGCGTTGGCGGGGCTGGTGAAGAAGTTATAGCCGAACTGTTCGAGCTCCTCGGGGCCGGTGAACTCGGGCACCTGCTGTTGGGCGGTATCGATGTTGCGGAAGATGTTTTCGATCGCGGATGGGGGAGCCTTGGCGGCGGTGGTCGGCTGCGCGCCGGGGGAAGCGGCGGCGCTGGCGGCGGCAGCGGCGGCGGCCTGCTGCGCCGGGGTCATCGCGGTGCCGGACTGAATCTTCGCGAGATTGGCCTGGAGCTGGCTTATCTGATCTGGTGAGAGGCCGAGTGCGAGGCCGAGCTGCTGGAGCTGGTCGGGGCCGATTCCCTGCGCGCCGAGCCGTGCGCTGAGCGCATCGATCTGAGCTTGGGAGAGGTTACCGTTGGCGAGCGAACTTTGCAGCGCCTGAAGCTGTTCTGGGTTCATGCCAAGCCTAGCGGCAAGCGCATTGAGTTCCTGAGGGCTCAAGTTTCTGGCGATCGTAGCGGCCTGGCCGGGAGTGATTCCGGTGCCGCCGAAGGCGCCGCCGACACCGCTTTGCCCCCCCATCGTGTTCCCCGGCGAAGGGTAAGGATAGGTGGTTGTCTGGGTAGTCTGGGTTGTCTGGCTTCTCTGAGTCGGCTGAGTGTATTGATTTGTCTGGGTCGGCTGATACATCGGAACACAAGATCCAGCGGAAGCAGACCAATACGTGTTGGGCGGACAAGTTGGCTGGCCGGCGTACAGCGCATTAACGCTGCGCGGCAGCATCGAGAGCCCGACGATCATGAGTAATGCGATCGCGACCAGTGAGGACCACGCAATAGTGAGTTTCATGGACCTACCTGCGATTTACTGTTGAACGACCGCTGTGGAATGTTCCGCAGTGGGTGTGACAAGCAAACCAAGAAAGTGGGAAGACGAGACTGAGGATAACGACACGCGTCCGCTTGCCAATCGCTGGGGCGAGACCCAGGGGCAACGATGGAACCTATCGAACGAACTCCGATGATGTCGCTGTCGAACGGTCGCCCACTACCTAACTGCCTCCATGCGCGACTCACCCGACCAAGGCCAAGAGGGCCGACGGCGGGCGCCGGCGGTCAAGTCAGTATCGGCTCACCCCCGGGCCTCGACAGGAATCCCCTGTGAACACGGCCGGAAACTGACGCCGACAGGAGTGGATTGCGGAGCTGCCCCGCACCGCCCATCCGCCGAGTTCGGCGGGCGCTCCCGCCATCGCGGCTCCTCCTGCCATCCGCCTGCCATCCGCATCCGCCGGAAAAATCTCATCATGAAGGGTCATCAGACCCGTTCCGTCATGGACTGAAGCATCGCGGAGCGACGCTCGGAGCGCATCCGCGGTGGTTATCTTCGGGAGCGCTCCTGGAGCTTTCGCCACTCGTCGATGCTTTCGATATTGAAGCGCCAATCGGTACCGACCTTGAAGGCGGGAATGCCCCTTCTTCGGAGAAGGCGGTAGATGGTACTGGTATGAACCTGCAGGTAGTCGGCCACATCCTTGACGGTGAGGACTTTCCTCGGAGACGACGAATCGTTTGACGGGCCCATGGCTGGCCCCCTTTGGGCTCGCTTGGCCGTAGCGATAGGTTTGTTGATGGTGCCCCGGCGGTTCATCCCCGCCCCTTAAAAAGGCAGGCCGTTTCTCAACGAACACGGGTCGTAAAGCCACTCCGAGTAATCTGATAAGCGTCCGCCCTCCCGGGCCGGCGCGGGCATGAAAAGGCAGCGATGTAAGCGTCTCCCCCCAAAGCCGGGTAGAAGCCGGAAGCGGACTTTGAGCAAGGCGGAAGGTTAGTCCGTCGCCTACGAAAAGTCAAGAAGAGTCATCTACGATATGGTCAACGATTTAAAGGAATTTTCATATAGGCCAATTGAAAAATTGGAATAGTAACGCCCTGTTTGGCTCTGATCTCTTGAAAAACTGGTCCGAACGGTTCCATTCTTGTTTATTTCCACCCAAGGCAATTTGTATGCCGTAATAGGCATCGAATCCGTGCAATCAGCTAATTCGAGCAATTCCCAGCATTATCCGACTCGTTTTATCCATAATGAGCACCACCCCGGAGTGAGTGTGCTCAACTTTCGATGCGGATGCATCGCGATTGCGCGCCAACCTGGCGATGCACTCGGCGCATCGCGGGAGCGTCCTGACAGCGCATCGAGTCGTTGAGCGGCGCTCGTGGAGCCGCTAGCCTGCGTGCGCGATGAGTACATCGAAACGACTGCGTGCTGACCGGGTGATAAGAAGCCATTACCGCGAAACCGTGCATTTTCAGGATCTTACGGAGCGGATGGCGATTCGGCTGTCGGCGGTATCGACATACGCGGGCCGCTCGCATTTCGAGCCGTGGGGAAAGATCCTGGCGAGCGTGCACGATCATGCGAATCACAGGGGGATCTTCACGCCGCTGGTGTACGTGGAATACGAGACGGCGGATGCGCCGTGCGAGCCGGGGATGAAGATCGACGTGCGCGGGGAGTCGTGGCTTGCGAAGACGATCGATGAGACGGGGGCGATACGGCATATCGCGCGCGAGGGGCGGCATACGCTGTATGCGCCGGACGGGCGGATAATCGGGGCGGCGCGGATGGTCAACGTATTCACGCGATACGATCCCGATCCCGCGCGGCGCCGCGTGACGGAGCTTCCGGAGGAGCTGGGTCTTGGGCCGTTGCCGTCGAGGGTCACGGAGATTCCGGCGGCGGAATCGATTATCGAGGGCGGGCGGAGGGCGGACTTCGCGGATTCGGAGAGCCACGTGTGGCACTACGGGCATACGGATCCGAACCGGCATGTGAACGGGATGGCGTATTTGCGGGCGATGGAGGAGTTCGTGGCGGATTCGATGGCGCGGGCGGGGCACGAGCTTGAGCGGCTGTATTTCGCGCGGGCGCGCATCGTGTATCGCAAGCCGTGCTTCCGCGGCGAGCGGTACAGGCGGATGGGGTGGTACCGGAGCGAGGCGCCATTGACGATCGCGGGAGCGTTCCGCAAGGAAGGCGATCCCGGGGACGCATCGCCGGCGACGGCGATCGAACTGGTGATGCTACAGCACGGCTAGGGCAATCCGCGGACGGAGCGGAACAGCACGATCAACTCGGGGATAAGTCCGCGGTTGTCGGCGAAGCCGTCGGTCCGGCTTAGACGGCGATGCGGACTTTGGATGGAGGATCGAGGCGCGCCGGTTCTTCGGGCTGCATCCTGAAATGCGTGACGTAGGATGCGAAGCGTTTGCGCTCGACGGCGGGGTTGAGGCCGAAGTCTTCGAAGCGGTAGGAATTGCGGCCGTAGCCGCCGTTGGGGCGCAGGGCGATAGCGCGCTTGAGGGCATCCTCGCCCTGCTGGGTCATCGTCAGGCCGAAGTGTCGGTAGATATCGGCGACGGTAGCGAAGGGGTCGGCGACGAGATCCTTGTAGCGGACGTGGAAGACGCGTTCGGGCGCACTACGCAGCCAATCGCTGGTCTCGATGAGGAGCCGCGCCCCGAGTTCCCATCGTTCGGTCACCTGCCCGCCGATCTGGAGGCGATCGATATGGCGGGTGAAGGGCTGGCGGAGGATCTCGGTGAGGCGCGCGACCGAGGGCAGCACCTTCATCGGGTCGCGATGGACGAATACGAATCGCGCATCGGGATAGATTTCGCGGAGGGCATCGATCGCGAAGATGTGATCGGGGCTCTTGAGCATCCATTGGCCGCGTCCGCGCTGATGCTGCAGGTGCTGGAGGAAGCGCTTGTGGAACCGGTAGGCCTCGAGATGGCCGGCCTCATCGAGCCATCGCTGATACGACGGGACATACTGGGTGGTGTCGAAGCGGAGGCTGCGGAAGACGTGGCCGGTGATTTCGATGCACTCCTGGGCACCGCGCGCATCGAGGGGATGGAGGCTTGGGAGTTCGGGCGCGAAGATGAGGAATCGCGAGTACTGGCGCGCGGTAAGGTCGGGGCGCGGGTCGGCGGCATCGGGCCGCGTGCCGGGAATCGGATAAGGGAACAGCGTCTGCCAGCATCGCGGGACCAGGTTTGCGGGATCCTCGCCGAGCAGGTTGTGGAGGAAGGTGGTGCCGCTGCGGGGGAGGCCGAGGATGAAAATCGGGCGGACGATGGGCTCGTCGAGGATCGAGGGGTCGCGTTTTTCCTCATCGCGAAGCCGCAGGAGGTTCGACAGGAATCGCAGCATGTCCCATTTGACGGCGATTCGGCCGAAGGTGCTGAGGTTGGCCTCGTTATGGAAGGAGGCAAGGAGGATGGCGAGGGGTTCGCGGAAGTTCCAATCGCCGAAGTCATCGAGGCCGGATCTACGGCAAGCGGTTTCGATTAGATCGTCAGCGCCGAGGGGGGCGCGGAAGAGCCCGAGAGCCTCTGCGACGCTGTCAACACCGTTGAGGGTTCGGAGGAGGAGGCGGGACAGTAATTCAGGACGAGACCCCACGCTAGGCAACCTTTCTCATTGGGCGCCCCGAATCTAGGCCAAAAGGCGCAGCCGTGACAGGGGCTTGTGCGATGTAAAAATGATTCGATCGAAATTGTAGACTTTTACCGGTCCCGGAATCGCCCAAAAAATCGGCTCGATTCGGCAACTCTTTGTAGGAATTACCTCTAAAGAGGCAGGATGAATAATCGATGAAAATTCCGCCGCGCGCAACCTGACCGTCCCCTTTTTCCCCGGTCGTGACAAGACCGCCTCGCCATCAGAAGACGATCGCGATGGCGATGTGATCACGGAGATTTGCTCCAAAGATCGCGACCCGGATGACGGAGAATCGGCAATTGCGAACGGCCCTACCCAAGTGGGGGCTTGCAGGCAGCCATCGCGATGCGAACTTCGGAGGCGGCAGCCGGCTCGCCTCCGGCCTTCTGGATAGCATCGACGGCAGTTTCGACCATCGCGAGGTTGGTCCGCGTGCTGTTGTGGGGCGCATCCTCGAGGCCGACCCGCACATGCCCGCCCATCATGACGACTTCGGGAATCAGTGGCAGGACATCGACACCAAGCCCGGCGAGCATCCATGGCGCTCCGGGAGAGACCTTGTCGAGAAGCCTGACGTAGGCTTCGAGCGCCCAGGGTTCGGGCGGGAAGCTGAAGGTGAAGGCGGAGGACACCATGAATCGATACACGGGGGATGGAGTGCGCGGGTAGCGTCGATGGAGCATCGCGCCGTGCCGGACAAAGCCGGGCTCATAGCAGGCGAAGGCGGGATGGAAGTGATGCTGTTCGGCGAGGCGCATCAGGTGATCGACGAAACCGGGAGAGTTGGCATAGATACCGCGGTCGTCGCCGTACGCGGGCGCTTCGCGGGTTTCGGCGCGCCAGAGGTTGACCGAGCCGGGGTCGATGAAGCCCCATTCGACAAGGCCGCGGCGGGCGAGCTCGAGGATCGTGGAGTATCGGCGATTCCAGTCGGTGACGCCGGGGGGAGGAACGGCGGTCGGATAGACGATCGCATCGACCTGTGATCGGATTGCGGAGATGAATGCGGCGCAGTTGTCCACATCGTTGTTCTGCCGGCCGGTTTGGGGATCAAGCGTGTGGGCATGAACGATTGCGGCTCCCGCGCGGACGCACTGGACGCCTTCGCGCACGATCTCATCTGCGGTGATCGGGATGAGGGGTTGGGCGCGGCGCGTCCACGCACCATTGAGGGCGACTTCAATCCAGGTCTTTTTCGCCATGGTTTTTACCCGTACGGGCGGCTGCCCGGTTTTGCCTCCGCGATGCTACAATCGCGCCGCGTTGCCGGAAAGGAGCCGGCGCGACTAGAGCGCGCCGAGGTTCACGGGAGGACAACGATGAAGAGCACAGATGAGCTTGTAACCGAACTGCTGGATCGGGAAGCGATCAGGGAATTGCCGGTTCGGTACTGCGATTGCGTGTGGCGCAACGACCTTGCGGGGCTGGTCGATTTGTTCGCCGAGGAAGGAGTGTTCACGGTGAAGGGAAGAGAGCGCTCGATCACGCAAAAGGGGCGCGAGGCGCTGCGGAGGATGTACTCGGAGGCGCTTGGCGATCTCAATCCGCGTCCGTATATCCACAATCACGTCGTCGATCTTGCGGGATCGAACCGGGCGACCGGGCGATGCTACGTCGAGCTGCGGAGCTTCGCCCGCAACATGGAATGGATAGGGTCCGGCTACTACGAGGATGAATACGTAAAGGTCGGCGGCAACTGGAAGTTCGCATCGCGCACTTTCACCCGGGTGGGCCCGGTGCCGGAGGGCGGAGCGCGCAGGCAATAGAGGCATCCGCGGGATGCGCAAGGAGTGGGATCGATGAGCGGAATACTGGATGGCAAGGTTGCGATCATCACGGGCGCGGGTTCGGGAATCGGCCGCGCGGCATCGCGGGTGTTCGCGCGCGAGGGCGCAAAGCTGGTGCTGGCCGACTGGATCGAGACCGGCGGCGCCGAGACGCTGCGTATCGTGCAGGATCTGGGCGCCGAGGCGGTCTTCGCGAAGACGGACGTCTCGCGGCGGGAGGACGTCGATGCGCTGGTGGCGAAGGCGGTTTCCGCTTTCGGCCGCCTGGATTGCGCCTTTAACAACGCCGGCATCGAAGGCGCATCTGCGGTGACCCATGAATGCACCGAGGAAAACTGGAGCAAGGTGATCGCGGTGGATCTGACGGGCGTATGGTTGTGCATGAGGGCCGAGATCGCCCAGATGCTCAAGCAGGGGGGCGGCGGCGCGATCGTGAACACTTCTTCCGGCGCGGGTCTGGCGGGCGTGCGCGGGATGCCAGCGTACGTGGCGGCGAAGCACGGCGTTGCCGGCCTCACCAAGGCGGCGGCAGTCGAGTACGGCCGACATAACATCCGCGTCAACGCGGTATGCCCCGGCCCGATAAGGACGCCGATGATGGCGCGGCTTTTGGGCGAGCGGCCCGATGCGGAACAGCGCTTTGCCCGCGGCGGACCGCTCAAGCGGCTCGGCGAGGCGGAAGAGATCGCGGAGACGGTGGCATGGCTATGCTCCGATCGCGCATCGTACGTCACCGGGGTTCCGATGCCGGTTGACGGGGGATTCATGGCGCAGTAGGCGGCGAACGCGCGGGCGGGGACGAGTCCGCGCCCGGCGCATCGGATTACGCGATGGATGCGAAGTACTTCGACGATTGGAAGGTTGGCGAGACGGTCGAGACGATGGGCCGGACGGTGGGCGAGGCGGAGATCTCGCAGTTCGTGGGCCTTGGCGGCTTTTACGAGGAGTTGTTCATCAACCAAGACTACATGGAGAAGTCGGGCCCCTACCCTACGCGGATCGCGCCCGGCGCTTTGACGTTTGCGCTGTCGGAGGGATTAATCATCCTGACCGGCTGCATTCATCGCGTCGGGCTCGCACTGATCTCGGTCGAGAAGATGGCGTTCAAACGCCCGCTGATTGCGGGTGACACAATTCACGTGCGCGTAACGGTCACGGACAAGAATACAACGAGCAAACCCGACCGCGGGATCGTGACCTTCGATCACAGGGTCATCAATCAGCGCGGCGAGGAGATAATGGAGTGCACGGTCAAGCGGATGCTGCGCCGGCGATCCGCCTGACCGGGACGGTTTGAAAAAGGGGGGCTGCTTCCTGTTTGCCTTTCCGGGGGCTCGCCCCGCATTGCCAGGGCAAGTTCGATGAAAACATCAAGGCGGGGACTGTTTCTTTCGATGCTGGTTCTTGTCGTCTGCGTCGGGCCGTTTGAGTCGATTGCCGCGGCGGACGACCTCACTGCGAAGACCGGGCTGCTTCGATGCCATGCGGCGCGCGGATTCGGATGGGTTCTCGGCTCGTCGCGCACCGTTGATTGCGAATACACCCTGTTGTCAGGGCCAATCGAGGAGTACTCGGGCACCATCTCGAAAATCGGCATCGACATCGGATATCTGGCGCCGGTGGTGATGCTGTGGGCGGTGGTGGCTCCGAGCAGCGTGCCGGCAAAAGGGGCGCTTGCGGGAAACTATTTTGGAGCGACGGTGCAGGCGGCGGTGCTGGTGGGCGCGGGCGTGAACGTGCTCACCGGAGGCTTCAAGAAATCGATCGCGCTTCAGCCGGTGAGCGTCGAAGGCGATGCCGGGGTTTACGTCGGCGCGGGGATAGCCTCGATGAGCCTCAAGCTGGAAGATCGCGACGTATACTGAACAGTCCGCGACTGCTCACGGGGCAAGCTGTTCGCCCGGAATCCAGAGTGCGTGGAAGCCAACGGGAACGCGCTGGGGAATTCGCACGCGCGCGACAGGCCCCGCCTCGATATTCTTCGCATCAAAGATTGAGACCTCGCCGGAGTCGCCCGCGTTGGCATCGGCGACAAAGGCGACCACGTAGCCATCGTCCTCATCGCGGGCGCCGACTCTGGGCGCGAACGGGCACTCATTTGCGGTGCGTCCGGGACCGAACAGGAATTTGCTGGTGGTGTTGCGCTCGAGATCGTATTTGACCAGGCCTTCGAAGCGAGGAACGAGCGACATGTACGCATAGCGGGTGCGCCGCCCCATCCGGCCGCGATGGATTGTCGGCCATTCGACGCGGCGATCGTCGAGGCGCTCCTCGCGGGTGGCGCCATCGGCGAGATTGAACCTCCATCGATGGAGTTCCGCCTCGAGCCTGAGGAAGGCCTTCATGCGGGCGAGTCCGCCTTCCTCGCGGACGGCGGTCGGCTCGGGGCTGAGCACGCGGCAGGCATCCATCACGATCTCCTCGCCATCCTCCCAGGCATTGACGACGTGGTAGATGTAGCAGGGCGGCGCTTCAAACCATCGTACGTCGGCGGAGGATCCCATCCTGGGGATGATCGCGAAGCGGCTTGGCAGGTCGGGAAAATAAGTGACCTTGTGGATGCCGCGGGCGAGCAGATCCGGATCCCAGAACAGCGGCAGGTCCATCAGGATCGAATAGCGCGGCGTGAACGCCATATCATGAGGCAAACGCGGGCCGTGCAACTCGATCGGCACGTGATGAATCAGCTCGCCGGCGGGTGATGCGACGTTATAGGTCATGAAGGGCGGCCGGGTGGCGTAGTCGAAGAACAGGAGTTCGCCGGTTGCGGGATCGACCTTGGCGTGGGCGGAGACGGTGCGTCTAAGGCCGCCGCCGAAGGTTTCGACTCCCTGCGTTCTGAGGGTGCGCGGATCGACGCGATAGGGCGTTCCGCATTGATACCATAGGGCGAGGGCACGCCGGTTGTAGAACACGAGATCGGTGTTGGCGGTATCCTTGAGCCATCCGTCGGAGCCTGCGCCGCGCGGTGCTTTGGGGTCCGGCTTGTCCATCAGTCCGGGCCAAATCGCGCGGCCCGCTGTCTGCTCGGCCATAAAGCCCTCGGTTTCGATCCAGCGATTGCGGTAGGTCGCCTTGCCGTCGCAGAACTCGATGGCGTGGATCATCCCGTCGCCGTCGAACCAGTGATAGCGGCCGCGGGGCTGAAAGATCGGATTGGGGCCGTTGCGCAGATAGACGCCGAACAAGTCCCTGGGTATCGCGCCCTCGACTTCGAGATCGTCGGCGGTTATTTCGCGGCTTACCGGAGCGAAGACGCCCTGCAGGAAAATATTGTCTGTGGGACCGATTTGAATCGGGATCTCGCGTTCAACCTTGAGCATCGCGGACCACCCCTCGAGGCCTGATCGCAGGTTAGCACATCAAGCGCCCTGCCCCATCGTGTCCGAACCGGGCGCGAATGACCGCGGACGGCTTCGCGGTTCTTTGACGGCGCGGGGCGAGGAGAACTAAGATTACGCAGGAATCGCAGACCGGTCCGCGATCGAGACCGTTATCCGGGGGTTAAGCCATGGGCGAGCCACTCATCAACGCGATCGACGAGCCGAATCGATGGAGGCTCAAGACGCCGGGGCATCAGGGATGGAAGCGCACGGCGCGTCCCGACGATCCGAACAAGTACTTCATGGTATCGGCGGATTGTCATGCCAACGAACCGGCAAATCTGTGGGTCGAGCGAATCGACAAGAAATATCGCGATCGGCTTCCGCGAATCGAAGTCGATGCGAACGGGGTCAAATGGCAGATTTCGGAGGGATGGGCGCGGTCGCGCCTGCTCGACAGCAATCTGCAGGGCGAGGATCAGATCCGCGCGAAGGCCGGGGCTACGCCGGAAGAGCGGCTTCGCGATGACGACCGGGACGGCGTGGATGTGGAGATCATCTTTCCCAACAAGGGGCTGATGATATGGGCGACGCCTGATCCACTCTTTTCACAGGCGCAATGCCGCGTTTACAACGACTGGGCGGCCGAAGAGTACGGCCCCTACCGCGACCGGCTGGTCGCGATGGCGACGCTTGCGACGGGCGACCTCGAAGGATCGATCGAGGAGGTGAAGCGGGTGGCGAAGATGGGTTTTCGGGGGCTGACGCTTCCGTGCAAGCCGATCTTCGGGCCGCACGACGCGCGCCATCCGAACTACAATCTGCCGATGTACGATCCGCTGTGGGCGGTGATCCAGGATTGCGATCTGGCGATCACATTTCACGTATCGACGGGGCGGGATCCGCGCGCGGCGCGCAAGGACGGCGGCGCCGTCATCAACTATGTCTCGCACTCGCTTGCGCCGACGATCGAGCCGATTGCGAACCTGTGCGCCTCCGGGGTCATCGAGCGGTTTCCGAAGCTTCGCTTCGCCTCGATCGAAGCGGGCATCGGATGGGTGCCGTGGGCGCTGCAGGCGATGGACGAGGCCTACCTGAAGCATCACATGTGGGTGTTTCCGAAGCTCAAGAAGATGCCGAGCGAGTATTTCCGCTCGAACGGGTTCGCGTCGTTCCAGGAGGATCCTCCGGGGCTCGACCTCGCGCGGAAGTACGATTTGTGCGGGAACTTCATGTGGGCGAACGACTATCCGCATCATGAAGGTTCGTGGCCCCATTCCGCGGAGGCGATCGAGCGCCAGATGGCTCATCTGAGCGACGACGAACGCGCGCAGATCCTGGGTCTGAACGCGGCGCGAATGTTCAAGCTGGAAGTGAAGAGACTTGCGCGGATGCCGCAGGCGAGCGCGAATTGACGCGCGATTGCAGACGACAAAGAGGGCCGGAGCGGTTCATCGCTCCGGCCCTTTTCATTCAGAACAGCCTTGGGCCGAAGAAGAATGCGTTGATGTCGCGTTTGGACGAAGCGATGGCGGCGGGCGGCTTTTTGGCAAGCGACTGCGCGAGCGCGTTGGCCGCCGTCATCAACTCCTCGCGGCTTACAATCCGGTTGATCAAGCCCATCGCGAGCAGTTCCTTCGCCGTATAGCGGCGGCATTCAAGGATCGCCTCGCGCGCGCGCCATGGACCCATCCGCGCGGCGAGCAATTGCGCCGGGGCGCCGCGGTATGGGACTCCCATGTCCACCTCGGGGACCCAGAACTCGGCTTCCGGAACGGCGATGCAGAAGTCGAATCCGAGCGCGATCGACCATCCCCCGCCGATTGCGTAGCCGTTGATCGCGGCGATCGTGATGCAATCGAGGTGCGCAATCGCCTCGACCAGGCGGCCGATGAGGCGGGGCACGCCGCCGATCCGTTCTTTTGTCACCCGCGCCCGCTCGCGCGGGTCCTCGACTCCCTTCGTGACGGACACGTCGGCGCCCGCGCAGAAGGAATTGCCTGAGCCCGTTACGATCAACGCGCGGGTTTCCTTGTCATCGCGGACGTCGAGCACGAGCCGCTCGAGTTCGAGGACAACCCTGTCGTCCAGGCAGTTGCGCCGCTCGGGGCGATTGAAGGCGATGGTGGTTATCGGAGCGCTTTTTTCGAAGGTGAAATACTTTGGCATCGCAAACGCCTCATTCAATCATCGGCATCGAGGTTCACGGGACCCTGATAGAGATGCTGCTGCTGGAGTCTCATCAGGCTTCGCTGGCTTACCCGAATCAGCCCGCTTCGGGGGCTGTCAAGGTCGGCGATCAGGCCGAGCACGGCGGCAAGGACGACCGGCAGGGCAAGCACGGCGGGCGTGAGTCCCTGCGAATGCAGGCTTCCGGTAAGGAAACATCCCGCGATCGCAACCAGCACCAGCATCCACCACACCTCCATCGGAATCCGGTTCTCGAGCGCATCGAGCCGTTTTTCGCACATATCGATGGTTTGGTTGAAAGATTGGATGAAGGATGCCGTGATGGGGTCGGGCCGCTCGCGCGCGACCGATTCCGCATCCGCCCACAGGCGCTGCTGGAGTTGATGTGACCGGCGAATCGAATCGGTGACGCGGGCGGGATCGTTGCCCGCGCCGAAGAAATCCAGGCGCGCGGTGACGTAGTCGCGCAGAATCGAGTCGATCTCGGTCCGGTACTTGTCCGGCAGCAGCGAGGCGCGCAGGCCGGTGGTGCCGATCGAATCGGCCTCGTCCACCACGAGCTGGCGGCGGAGATCGAAGCGCGAAAGCGCCATCGCGAAGGTAAATCCAAGCATCAGGCCAACGAGGGCGAGCAGCGCCGTCTGCACGCTCGAGACCTGGGTGCGTCGCTCAGAATCCTCAATCTTATAGCGCCTTCCTTCGACGCTCCCGAGCTGGAAAGAGGCGGCGAAGACGATCGCGAGAATCATGAACAGATAGACCGGATGGTCGAGCAGAAACACGGGCAACAGCACTCCTGCATACGGTTTTCGAGCGGAAGCGATATTATCCGGTTCGCGGGATGCGTACACGGGCCCGATGCGCGGTTACGGTTTGACATCGCGGCGCGAAGGCTGGTCTTCTTCGGATGCTCGCATCATGTCCCGGCATCGCGCGTGACCGTGAAACTACTCGCGGAAGAGAGGGCGATCGAATGGATGTAGGGTTCATCGGCCTTGGCACGATGGGCGGGCGAATTGCCCGCAGGGTGCTTGCCGCGGGTCACGCGATGGTGGTGAACGACGCGCGGCGCGAGGCGGCCCGGCCGCTCCTGGAAGCAGGCGCGAAATGGGCCGAAACTGCGGCCGAGACGGCATCGCGCGCCGAGGTGGTATTCACCTCGCTGCCCGGTCCGGCCGAGGTGGAAGCGGTTGCGCTCGGACCCGGAGGAATAATCGAGGGGATCCGCGCCGGCGCCGTCTATTTCGATCTTTCGACGAGTTCCCCCTCTCTCGCGCGGCGAATCCATGCGACCTTCCGCGAGCGCGGCACGCATATGCTGGATGCGCCGGTGAGCGGAGGTCCGGCGGGAGCGGAGAGCGGCAGGCTCGCGCTTTGGGTCAGCGGCGACGAGGAAATCTACAACCGCCACCGCAGCCTGCTGCTCGATATCGGCGATGAGCCGCGTTACATCGGGCCGAGCGGCGCGGGCTCAGTTGCGAAGCTGGTCCACAATTGCGCCGGCTACGTGGTGAATATCGCGCTGGCGGAGGTATTCACGATGGGCGTCAAGGCGGGGGTGGATGCCTTTACATTGTGGGATGCGGTCAGGCAGGGAGCGCTGGGAAGGCGGCGCCTGTTCGATCTGGTTACCGATCATTTTCTGCCCGCGAACTATGACCCGCCGAGCTTCGCGCTCAGGCTGGCGCACAAGGATGTATCGCTTGCCACGGCGCTGGGCCGCGAGATGGGCGTGCCGATGAGGCTTGCGAACCTGACGCTGGAGGAAATGACGGAGGCGCTGAACCGCGGATGGGGCGGACGGGACTCGCGGGTCGCGATGGCGCTGGAGCCGGAACGCGCCGGTATCCAGATTCGCGTCGATTCCGCGCGGCTTCGGGAAGCGATGGCCGGTTCGGGCCGGAAAGGATGACCTGTCATGAGCCAAGCGCTTCCCGCTTACGAGCTTTGCGCGATTCGCTACGCGACGCGCGATGGGATGCGGCGGGATCATTTCCTGATGGGCGATCCGCACGACGCGCCGATGCCGATGGACTATTTTGTGTGGGTGGCGCGGGCCGCCGGGCGGACGGTGGTAATCGACACCGGTTTCACTCGCGAGACGGCGGACAAGCGGCGGCGCGAGTTCCTGCGATGTCCGGTTGAGTCGCTTCGGATGTTAGGCGTCGATCCCGAGCAGGTCGAGGACGTCATAATCACCCATCTTCACTACGATCACGCGGGCAACTTCGAACGCTTCGCGCGCGCGAGAATCCATTTGCAGGAAAAGGAGATGCTCTTCGCGGCAGGGCGGCACATGCGCCATCGATTTCTCGCGCACGCCTACGAAGTGGAGGATATCGTCGCGCTCGTGCGCGCGAACTTCGACGGGCGGGTGCGGATGCATCAGGCGGCAGCGGAAGTGGCCCCCGGATTAACTATCCATCCCGTCGGCGGCCATACGCCGGGGATGCAGTTCGTCAGGGTCCATACGCGCCGCGGATGGGTGGTGCTGGCATCCGATGCGACCCACTTTTACGAAAACCTCGAACGCGGGCGGCCGTTTCCGGCCGTCGTCAACGTGCCGGAGACGTTCGATGCGTTCGAGCGGCTGATCGAAGCGGCGCCCTCGCCCGAGCACATCGTTCCGGGTCACGATCCGATCGTGATGAGGAAATACAAGGCGCCGTCAAGGGAGCTCGAAGGGATCGCGGTCGATCTGACCGCGCCGATGGACCGATGAACCGCGCCTTCGCAACCAGGCGAAAGAAATGGAGGCATCAATGAGTTCGAGCAGCGAGAATCCGCGTGAGAGAATCCGCCCGATCGTTCCGAAGCTCATAGATCTGACCGAAAAAGTCCTGTTCGGTGACGTATGGGAGCGGCCCGGACTTTCAAAGCGCGACCGCAGCCTTATAACCGTGGCGGCGCTGGTCGCTCTCTATCGGCCGGAACAGTTGAGGATTCATCTGGCCCGGGCGCTCGACAACGGGCTTAGCAAGGAAGAGCTCGGCGAAGTGATCACCCATCTGGCATTCTACTCCGGATGGCCGACCGCGGTGACAGCGGCATCGGTGGCGAAAGAAGTGTTCGAAGGGCGATAGCGGACCGTCACGAGCTGACGGTTCCGCGACAGAGCATCATCGCGATATCCGCGCCGAACACGGCAGGCGTGCCGGCCGGAGCATCGCGGATCGCGGCTTCGATTCTTGAGATTCCGGCCGCGTATTGTTCGTCGCTCAGCAGCGCCATCTGCGAGCATCCGCGCCTTTTCAGCTCAGGATCGTCAAACACTGCTCGACCGACGCGGGTCTCGACGAGACGGGAGGCGACGGAGCAATCGACCCGGTCGAAGCCGGCCTGGAGCACCGCATCGACGATCGTGCCGGTGGAAGGAAATCGGGCAAGGTCGGTTTTTTTCGTGTCTGGAAAGTAATCATAGACGCACCAGCTATCGCGTCCGCGATGAGGATCCATCCCGAAGACGGCCAGGGTGCCGCCGGGGCGAAGCATCCGGCGCGCCTCCGCGAGGAAGCGCGGGAGACTGGCGAAGTGATGGACCGCGTTGATGCAGAAGATCAGGTCGAAGGTTCCCGAGCGAAAGGGAACCGCCTCCGCCGCGGCGCGCACCAATATGGAGCCGGAAGCGCGCTGGGCGGCTCTGGCCAGCATGTTGAATGACGGATCGGTGCCGTATCGATGGGGGACAATGTCGCGGAGGGCGGCGAGCCAGAAGCCGGTTCCGCAACCCGCTTCGAGCGCGCGGTTTGGGCGCGATGCGCGCGCGAGGTCGCGCAGGGCCGACATCACCCCGTCGTAGGAGCGGCCCGAGTATCGCGCATCGTAGGTCGCCGCGATCCGGTCGTAGTCCACGCGCGAAGTCATCGATGGCGCCATCCGCCTCGACTTGCGGCACACGCTCAAGCTATCGGTTCCCGAACCGGTGCGCCATCGGGGAGACGCGCGGATGCACGTACGGCAGGTCGCTTGCCGAACGCAATCGCTTTTTCGTAGGTTTCGCCAAGAGGTAACGGTCATGAAGGGATCGATCGCGTTTATTCCCGAAGGTCACAAAATAGATTTCTTCGAATACGAAGTTCCCGATCCGGTGCCTGGCGGACTTGTGGCGAGGGTCACGCAGACCAACGTATGCGGATCCGAAGTGCACATGTGGAAGGGCGAGTTCGGGCGGCGCGGGATCATGCCCGGACACGAGATGGCGGGAGTGATTCACGCGCTCGGCGCGGGCGTCTCGAAGGATTGGGCGGGGGTGCCGGTCAGGGAAGGCGATCGGATCGCGCCGGTTTACTACACGGTATGCAACCGATGCGAGAATTGCGTGAGCGGGAACCAGGCGGGATGCCTCAACCGAATAATGGGCGCGGCGCATCCCGACAAACCGCCTCATTTTACCGCCACCTTCGCGACCCATTACTTCATCAAGCCCGATCAGCACTTCTATCGCATCCCCGACAACGTCCCCGACTTGATTGCGGCATCTGCGAACTGCGCGATGTCGCAGGTTTACTGGGCGCTGGATCGGGGACGGCTTTCGTATGGCGAAAAGCTGCTGGTGCTGGGCGCGGGAGGATTGGGACTCCATGCGATGGCGATTGCGAAGGCGCGCGGAGCCAGGGTGGTCGCGATCGACGGCGTGGACCTGCGTCTTTCGCAGGCTCGGCGATTCGGCGCCGATGAAGTCATCGACCTGCGCCAGTATCCGGACTTCAAATCGAGGCAGGCGCGGGTGCGCGAACTGACGGGCGGCGGGCCGGACGTCGTCCTGGAGGTGGCCGGAATTCCCGAAGCCTTCATCGACTCGATAAGCTTGGTCCGCAACGGCGGGCGGGTGCTGGAACTCGGGAACATCTCGGGCGGGCTTACCGCCCCGATCGCGCCTTCGATGGTGACGTTCAAGTCGATCGAGATACATGGGATAGCGACCTACCCTCCGCACTATCTGAAGAAGGCGCTCGACTTCCTGAGCCTGCATATCGATCGCTACCCGTACATGGAGCTTTGCGATGCGAAGTTTCCGCTGAGGCAAGCGGCGGAGGCGCTCGACAAGAGTGAGCGCAAGGAAGTCACGCGCGCGGCCCTGTTCCCGGAACAGTGACGAGGCGGATGGTCTGAAGCCACCGGGGCGCGTGGATCGGAAAAAGCGCGCGCGCCTACCTGTCCGCGCGGAGATGCGCGCGAGAGGAGCCGGCGGGAGTCGATGGGGTGCGATGCCGCGTCGCGGGAACGGCGGGGGTGACGACGACGTGCGCCACGCCGGCCTTTGTGATTCCGAGTTTCTGGGCGGCGCGCTTCGACAGATCCATGGTGCGCCCTCGTTTGAAGGGGCCGCGGTCGTTCACTCGAACCTCGACCGTGCGTCCGTTTCCGGGGTTGGTGACCCTAAGCCATGTGCCTATCGGGTAGGTCTTCGATGCGGCCGTCATCGCGTTCTGATTGAACCGCTCTCCGCTGCTGGTCAGGTGCCCGTCGAAGCCAGGGCCGTACCATGAGGCGACTTCGCGGCGGACATGAGTGGAGGGACGCGGAGAAGGCGCGGACGGCGAGACGAGATTAGGCTGCGGAAGCGCCTGCGTGATGAACGGCGAGTTCACCGCGCAGGCATCGAGCCACAATCCGCACGCCAGGAGCGTGAAGGCGGCGGCAAGCCTCCGGCCCCTGCCCTGTTTCGATTCGTCCATCAAACCCTGACAGAACCGTGTTCAATTCCCCGCTGCCTTTAACCCTAGGCGAACGCGGGAGGGCGGGCGAGATATTTCGACTTGTCGTCGCAATATTCCAAAGCGGGCAATCAATGCGCACGAGACGCCATCGCATCGGAATAAGCGACATGCGCGGTCCAATGGAGTCGCTGCCGCAAAACGGCGGCATCGACCGCTCGCATTAGTCAGTGAAATGTTCAATCGGCGAGAAGTGTGATGGTGATGAGCGGGCGGGCCTGAGGATCGAATGCCGCGGGCGCACCGGAGCGGCCCGCGCGAGAGAAGGGGCCATCGCGGGCGGGACGGATCTCAATACGACTCAGCTCCAGTCTTCATTTCTTTGTACTATTTTCATTGACTTTTGCCGGTTTTTTTGGAGGATGGAACGCGCGCCGTTCGTCGATTATCCGCCCGACCTGAACCAGATCGACCGGCAGTCCGCCGGGGCGGCGCTCAAATGTCGCAATTGCCGGGGAATGCGACCAACACGCGGGAACGAGGTGTGCCGTCATCGTGCGATGTACAGGAATGTGTTCGTGCCGGGTTTTGCAGGGTTTTGTGTATGCGATCGCCGCGGCGGCGATCGTGGTGTTGAGCGCGGTTCCCGCGAAGGCGTGGGTGGACCTCAAGTCGCCATCAAATGACTCCGTGGCAAGCGGGGCGATCACCGTGACCGCCTCGGTGACCAACGAATGGTGGTCGCAGCTTGCGGTCGACGGCAAAGCGGTGGCATCGGCGGGGCCCGGCAACGTGTCGTTCAGGTGGGACACCGGGGCATTCTCGGACGGGCCGCATTGGGTCACGGTGAGGGGATACCAGCGCTTCCAGACCGTCCCGGATTCGTCGGAATCGATAGCGGTAAGCGTGCTGAACCATCTTTCCGCCGACCGGTCGATGACGTTCGCAACGCTGCCGGCGTCGGCGCCGCTTCCGAACGGGTCGTGGTGCGCGCAGGTGATCCCGCCGGAGACCGAGATGGTGCCTGCGAACCAGACGCCGAACAACACGGTGCCGACGTCGTCGCAACTGGCATCGTATGCGGCGAACGGATATTCGGCGAACGCCTACGACGGGGTATGGGCGTACTCGCGGGTTAACGGCCAATACAAGGGCACGACCGACATGATCATCCGATGGGCGGCGTGCAAATGGGGAATCGACGAAAACGTGATCCGCGCGCAGACGACCACCGAGCACTGGAGCTGGGATCAGACGACCGCGCACGGCGACAAGCGCACGTCGCTCCTGCAATGCATCAACGGCAACTTCACGTTGTTGTGGAACTTTCTGTGCGTGAACTGCTGCTATCAGACCTGGAGCAACTGGCAGACGAAGGTCTTTTACGAATGGGCGACCTGGCCGATGATCAACACGTCGACGGCGTTCGCCGCGGACTTCCGCTACGCGGACCAGCGGGCGTGCATGAACGGCGACCTGCGCGACTACTTCGTCGGCCGCCCGGCGTACAACGGGCACACCTACGCCGGCGACATCGCGGCCGGAAACCTCGACACGATCCTGTGGGGATGCATCGGATTCCATTACTCGGGCGACTGGTACGACGGCAATTCAACGAGCGGCGCCGTATGGTACATCAACTACGTCAAGAACGTCCTGGCCAACCGCGACTGGGTGAAGCACTGGCCAACGTTCAACTGGCCTAACTGAGGAGAGCGGCCGGCGATATCCGCAGCAGGCGCCGCGTTCGTGCAGTCGGCGTGCGGCGTCGCGGCGGCAAACCACGCGGGAACGCGTCCTTTCGATGATTCCGGCGGGGAATCCCCGATGACGCTCGCCCGCCGCGCCAATCATCGCGCCGCCGCGTAAGGCGCCCCCGCCGGATCGGGGGTTGTCCGCGGCAAGGCCGGACAACCGGCAGTTGATGCGGTAAACGATTTGTTCTTGACGGCGGGTGATCACTCGTGGTAGATGCTGACCGCCTGAAGGTCAACGACAGTTTCCCTGTTGGAGGGCGGACGCCCTCCCTTTGCGAGGAGCGGCGATGTCCTTTTCGAGCCGAAAGGTGGGGGCCGTTTTGCTGGCCGCTGCCGGCGCATGGTCCTTGTGGAGCCCGCGGGCGGGCGCGCAGGTCACTCCGGCCTACCCCGTGAACTATGCCTACGACAAGGCGGGACGTCTGATCAGGGTTTGGGTCTGCTCCACGGGCATCTCCAACATGACGGCGCAGTATAGTTACGACGCGGACGGCAACATCACCGGCGTCACAACCACCTACTGCAACGGCTGCTGCGGCGGGGCGGTTGCAGGGGGAGCGGCCGCGCAGCCGCTATCGAGCTCACAGAGCCCGCCACAGCCTTCGGAACCGGACACCTCAGCAGAGGAGCCGTGACGCTGTTGGCAAGTTCCTGAAAAGGGGGACCCATGATCGCGCAAAGCGCGAGGACCGCAACGGCGGTCCTGCTTTGGATTGGATTGATGGCCGCCTTCGAAGGTCCGGCCGAAGCCCACCTGATTGGGTGCGCGCCCACCGGCACCGGCGAGTGTGTCGCTGATATGCCTGGTCCGGCCCCCGGAGAACAATTCACGGAGCTCTCCAGCGGGGTTTTTACCTACTCGAAGACGGACCTGAGCCTGCCCGGTCCGATGCCGATCAACGTCACACGGGTCTACAGGTCGAGCGACAAGGTGGCGGGGAGCGGATGGAATGCGCGCGCGTTTGGCCTGGGGACCAGCCTGAACTACGATCTTTTCCTGTATTCGTTCAGCGAGGCTCAGAACGGATCCTACACCGATGCAAACCTCGTCCTGCCCGACGGAGGGATGGTGAGATGCGTCAGGAAGGACACCGGGCCCGCCACCGACTACGTCAACGCGGTGTTCGCGTGCAATCAGCAACCGAGCGGAGTCTGGTTCGGCTCGACCATCAGCTACAGCGGAGGCGGCTGGGACCTCAGGCGGCCGGACGGGACGGTCTATCATTTCGGAGACAATTCGCCGCTGCAAAGCATCACCGATCGCTTCAACAACCGGATCACCATCACCCGCGGCGGCCCCAAGGCGGCGGCGTGCGTGAAGCCCGTGCCCGCAAGCGCCATAAGCCAGATCCGGTCCTCGAACGGGAGAAGCGTCAGTTTCTGCTATGACGACAACAACTATCCCAACGGGATCAGCAGCGTGATCGATGATCTCGGCGGCCGCAGGATAGATTACACGTATGGCGGCAGCCGGCAGCTAAAGACAGTCACCCAGACCACGTACAACAGCCAGGCCACGACGACCTACCAATATAATCAAACCTCGCCCTCGGGCATCGGAAACATCACCACCATCATCGTAAACGATGCGTGCGGCGGTACGAATTGCGGGACTCCCAAGCAGTTCTTCACCTACATAACCTACGTCAGCAACGCCCTGGGCACCGCGGTCAAGAGCATCAGCTCGCAGCTGCCGGGAAATGGATACCGCTACGCCTATACCATCCCCAACGGCTGGGCCTCCGCCCAGCAGGTCACGGTGACCCTTCCCGACGACTCCAAGCGCACCTTCGACTTCGATCAGAGCGGATACGTGCTCAAGGACTCCAGAAATGTCGGCGTCGCCGGAACGCTGCCCGAATACACCGTCTTTACCCGGGGGATGCAAGTCATCGGCGCAACCGGGAACGCCCAGGGTACCGCCGAATTCATCGGCAAGGTACAGGAGCAGGACTCCAACCAGAGCACCGTCCGCCAGACCACGTACACCTACGACGCGGCCACCGGAAACGTGACGAGAGTCACGCTGTCTCCGAAGCCCGGCGATTCCTCACCCTGCTGCGCCACCTCCGCAAGCTGGAGCTACACGTACACGACCTTCAACCGCTTGCAAAGCGCGGTGGAGCCGCTTGCCTACAACGGCATCGGGACCAGGTACGTTTACAACGACACCCCTTCTCAGCCGACCATGACGGTTACGGACCCGCTCGGCCGAAGCACGCTTGTGACATTCAACCCACAGGGTCAGCCGGTCTCGGTCAGGGATCCGATTGGGCATGTCAGCTCGACGGTTTACAACTCGTACGGCGACGTTCAGCGGGTTCAGGATCCGATGGGCAACATTACCCAGTACCAGGCCGACCCGGATGGCCGCGTGACCCAGGTCACCTCGCCGATGAACGAAGTGACCAGATACGCCTATGACGCCCTCGACAACGTTACCGACGTGTACGTCGATCCTTCGGGACTCAACCTGCATTCCCACTACACCTACGATCTGCTCGGCCAACTGGCGGGCTACACCACTCCGCGCGGGTTCACGACGACGATAGACAGAAACGCCGCCCTTACCAAGACCACGGTCACCGATCCGCTGGGACGGCAGACGGTCACCAACGTCGACGGCATGGGCGGCGTGACGGACTACACCGACAAGCGCAACATCAAGACGACCTACGTCTATGACGCTTACGGGCGGATCGCGGCCGTCAATTTCAATTCGAATCAGAGCCCCGGATACCCGGCATTCTCGGTGACCGTGGGCATCAACGGAACGACCGGCGCGTACGACGCGCTGGACCGGCCTCAGAACGTGTTTTTGTTCACCGGCAGCGGCACGAACTTCCGCTATCGGGGGCCGGGATTCACCTACGACAGCATGGACAACATCCTCACCGAAAGCGGCTTCGACAGCTCCGCCCCCCAGGCGCCGCCGTACTACAAGCTGACCTATCAGTACGACTCCAACGGCCGGCGGGTGAGCGTCGCGCCGGTCCTGGGAAGCGTCACCTTTCCGACCATCAGGTATGCATACGATTGCGCCGACGAACTGGTCGCGATCACGAACGACGGCTCGTCGCCGGTCAGCTGCGGCCCGACGGTCAACGTCACCAACGGCGACCCATCGAGTCAGGTGGCGTTCAACTACGATCCGGACGGAAACCCCAATTGGACACTGGTCGACGCCGTGAAGACCACATTCCTGCGCGATCTCAACGAGCGGGTCACCTCCCAG
>Ga0070741_10003971_pt1 | contig 35345 bp, 32 predicted proteins | sample Coa_R1_4_FD_66440 | JGI IMG/M metagenome (GOLD analysis project Ga0070741, IMG submission 66440) | Surface soil microbial communities from Centralia Pennsylvania, which are recovering from an underground coalmine fire - Coalmine... | ecosystem: Environmental > Terrestrial > Soil > Unclassified ... | reverse complement strand
ACAGCGAGGCGTGGTGCTATATCGCGTCGATCCAGCTCTTGCTCAGGCGCTTGCGCCCGCCCCAGCAGCGCGAGGTGCCCTATGCTCGCAAGGCCGCCTAGCTATTCCCCAACGCCCTCTGATGCGTCGCGTTCGAGCGCCGCTCCCCGTGGAAGTTGACGGTGGGATTGCCCGGAGCGTCGGGCGGGGCGGGCGGCTCGCCGTCGCGGGGGCGAAAGCTCTTGAGACTCGCGGCCGCTTCGATCAGCGTGCCGTCCACCGTGAAATGCTCGTCGGAGAGCAGGCCCTGTGCATTGGCTTGGACGACGACCTCGTCGAACAACCGTTGTCCCAGGGCATGTTCCAGCAGCCGCTGGCGGTTCTTGGTGAACGTGGTCGGGTCGAAGCTCGGCTCGATCAGATTCATGTCGAGGAACCAGCGGAACAGCAGGTGGTAGTCCAACTCTTCGCAAAACGCCCGCTCGCTGCGCACCGAGTAGAGCGCGATCAAGAGCGAGGCTTTGAGCAACCGCTCCGGCAGAATGGATGGCCGGCCGCCTTCGGCGTACATCGCGTCCAGTTGGGGCGACAGCTCCGCCAAGGCCTGATCGGCCAAGCGCTTGATCGTACGCAGCGGGTGGTCCGCGGGCACGCGCTCTTCCAAGTCAATGAAGGCCAGCATCGTGATCTGCGGGTCGCGGCGCCCTCGCATGCTCTCGCCTCCCGGCGCGGTTACCCGCATCATACCCGGCACCGGCCCTCCGGGAGGAGGCCGGCGCCGACTTTTTCAGCAGCCTGCTAGAGGCGGCCGTCGCCTTGCACTTCATGCACTACAATTTCGTGCGCGTCCATCAGACGCTCAAGACGACGCCAGCGGTCGCGGCCGGGGTCGCTGACCACGAATGGCGCATGTCAGAGATTGTCGCGCTACTAGACAGAATCGAGCAGCCCAATTCAAACTGACCCACTACCTGGAGCCCGAAATAAGTTAAGGTGAGCGGCGGTCGGCGGCTCCTGCGCCGGGCGTCAGCCGAGCGGTGCTCGGGTAGCGGTCCCCTCCTGATACACTGCTGCGGGTGTCCGGTAGGCCAGCGCCTGGTGCAACCGCTCCTCATTGTAGAAGTGGAAGTAGTCGCCCAGGCCGCGGGTCGCCACTGGGACCGTCTCATACTCTTTCAGGTACACCTCCTCGTACTTGACCGTGCGCCACAGCCGCTCCACGAAGAGTTGTCCAGCGCGCGGCCCCGGCCGTCCATGCTGATCCGCCCGTCGGCGGCCTGCAAGCGCCCGGTGAACTCCAGGCTGGTGAACTGGCTGCCCTGATCCATGTTGAAGATCAGCGGCCGCGCGTGCGTCAGGGCGCGCTCCAGCGCCGCGACGCAGAACGCGCTGTCCAGGGTGTTCGACACCTCCCAGGCCACGACATAGCGGCTGTACCAGTCCAGGATGGCGACCAGGTACCCCCAGCCCTGCCGGAGCCGAATGTACGTGATGTCGCTCGACCACACTTGATCGGCGTGCGTGATCGGCAGCCCGCGCAACAGGTACGGATAGAGCCGATGCCCGGGGGCCGGCGTGCTCGTGCGGGGCTTGGGGTAGAGCGTCTCCAGCCCCAACAGCTGCAGGAGCCGGCGCACCCGCTTGCGATGGACCCGGTACCCCTCGCGCCGCAGCCAGGCGGTCATCCGCCGCGTGCCGTAGAACGGCGTCCGCGTGTACTGCTCGTCGAGCCGGTCCAGCAGCTCCTGCGTCGTCGCCGACGGAGGGCGCGGCTGGTAGTACCAGCTCGACCGCGCCAGCCCCAAGAGCGCACACTGGCGGGCGACGCTCAGCGTCGGATGGTCCGGCTCGATCCACGCCCGCTTCTGCTCAGCTGACCCAGCGAGCCTTCCTTTTGAGCCAGTCCAGCTCGGCCTGCAACTGCCCGATCTCCTGGTACAGCCGCGCTTGCAGCGCCTCCGCCTCTTCCGCTGCCCGGGCGCGCCGACTCGCGAACACCTCGGGCAGCGCCGCCAACGCCTGCCGCTTCCACTGCGCCACCTGCACCGGGTGCACCCCGTACCGGCTCGCCACCTCGTTCAGCGTCTGGTACCCCCGGATCGCCTCCACCGCCACCTGCGCCTTGAACTCCGCCGTGTGCTGCTTCCGCACACCCATCCGTCGCTTCCCTTCTGGCCCGTCCTCCTCCCACCTTAACTTATGACCCTGTCCAGTTTCTGGGGACCACTATAGCCGAGGAAGCGGAGCTCGGCTTGGAAGGGGTCGCTCATGAACTGGCTGCCATGGCCATGCCGCAGCGCCAGCCCGGCGGCGAGCTGCGACTCGGTTCTGAAAGTGTGTTGGTGGGGGGTGGCGTAGAGAGAGGGCACCTGTCACCATAGGAGGTGCTGAATCTACCCAGGGTGACAGAGCCCATGAACATTATCGAGCGGGGCCAGGCGTTCCTCCAAGGGCTGCGGGAGCAAGCGGCACGGGGGCCGTGGGAATGGCGGCGGTGCCCGCGCTGCGGGGACACGCTCACCTGCAAGTATGGGCGGTATCGGCGGCGGCCCTGGGGGCTGCAGGGGCGCCAGGACGTCGCGGTCCAGCGGCATTGGTGTCATGGGTGTCGGCGGACCTACTCGGAACAGGCGGCGTGGTTGGTGCGGGGCAGTTGGTACGCCCGGGACGTGCACCGCTGCGTGCTCGATCACTGGCAGCATGGGCGGCTGTCAGTGCGGCGCACGGCGGAACTAGTCCGCTCGTGGCTGGGGCAGCAGGAGCGCTGGCAACTGTGGCGGCCGCTGAGCGCGCCCCCACTGGAGCCGGCGCGGTGTGGGTTGAGTGCCAGCACGGTGCAGCGGTGGCTCAACCGGGCGGGGGAGGCCGCGCGGCGCACGGTGCCGGGGCAGCTCGCCGGGGTGCCGACCTCCGGGCAGCTGGCGACGGACGGGCTGTGGGCGCGGCTGCGCGCGAACACCACGCGGGTGGTACTGCTGCTCACCGACAGTGTGAGCGGGGTGGTGTGGCCGCCGGTGGTGGCGACCGGGGAACACGAGCCGGGGCAGTGGCAGCGGCTGTTCGTGCGGGCGCGCGGCGCCGGGCTGGACGCGACGGCCCTATGGGGGGTGACCAGCGACGGCGCCACGGGCCTGGCGGGCTATCTGCGCCAGCACTGGAGCTGGGTGCTCCACCAGCGCTGTGTGTTTCATCTGTGGCGCAACCTGGGCGGCGAACTGGCGGCGCGCAGGGCCGAGGCGGCGCAGGGGCTGGCCAAGCGCGCGGCCCAGACAGCACAGCGGCAGGCGCGGCGCGAGCTCGTCGCGTTGGTGCGCGCGGTGCTCAATGCGCCCGACGAAGCGGCCGCCCAGGCGGCCCTGGGGCCCTTGGCCGCGCATCGGCGGGGCGCGGGCCTGGCCGCGGCGCTGCGGCCGCACGTGGCGGCGGCGCACGTCTGCCATCGGCCCTTCACGCGGCAGCTCGTCCGCGTGAGCCCCGAATGGTGCTGGCGGGACTTTCGGCTCGGCCTCGGGCACGGCCGCAATCATGGGTCGGTCGCGCGGCTGGAGCGGGCGGCCCTGCGCTGGGCGGTCTACGCGAACTTTACTCCAGCCCAAGTCAGGAGGGAACGCAAGCGGACCTATCGCAGCGCGGGCTTGTGCCCCCTGGCCCGCGCGGGCGTCCCGCCGGGGGTCGTCAGTTATCTGGACGCGTTAGGAGTGTAAGCGCGCTCCAGCCGGCCTGTCCTGCGGCGGCCGGGCGGGAACGGGGGGGCCCGGGCCTCCTGCCAGCAACCGACCCACACGGCGCCAGGTTCGCCCACACAGGGCGGAACCGAGTCCGAGCTGCTCCCGGTAGGCGCCGAAGTGGGCAGCGATGCTTTGCCGCAGCGGCTCCCGGGCCTCGAAGCGCGTGCCGCGACGGGCCGCCTGGATGCCCACGCGCTCCGCCGTGTAGTGGTCCACGGCGATGCAGATGGTGGCCAAGCCCTCGTCGGTCCAGCCGGCGGTCGCGGCGGTGCCCCACATCGTATCGGGGCGGTCCGGGATGATGGTGCCGGCGTGCGCCTTCGGGCCGTGCGGCGGCCCCACTCGGGTAGGCGCCAGCAGTCCGGCCGCCCGCCGCAGGCGCAACACCCGGCCTTGGCTGGTGCGAATCCCGGCCAGGCGCACGCGTGCCCACACTTTGCGGTAGCCCTCCCCGACGAACGGCGACCGCGCCAGCACGCCCCGCATCTGCTCGATCAGCGCGGCATCGGTCCAGGCCGTCTTGGGGCCGCGCTTCTGCAGCGGTGCCGCCCGCTCCGGTCGCGCCCGCACGGCATACAGGGTGGAACGGGGCACGCCCAGCGCCTGACAGGTGCGCCGACGCCCATACCGTCGACCGGCGGAGGGCGAGCCCCGCTGGCTCATGGCCTCGACCGCCGCGCCGCAACAGGGCGGTCGGCCTCCGCCCGCTCGGCCCGCTCCCGCAGCAGCTCGTTCGCCCTGGTCAGCTCGCCGCTCTTGGCGCGCAGACGGGCCACAGTCTCCTCGCGCGCGTCCGTCGGGCGACTCCGCCCGGCCGCCTGGCCTCCGGCCAGGAACTGGTCCCGCCACTGGGCCAGCGTCGCCGCCGTCACGCCGAGTTCGCGGCTGAGCGTATCGAGCGCGCCCCCTCGCAACACGCGCAACACCGCCTCGGTTTTCCGGCGCGAGGACCACCGCCCACGCTCTGCGGCCGCCTCAGGCGGGGAGCGCGACTCGTTCATAGACACCTCCTCGTCGGGGCATCATGCCCCCAAACGAGTGTCCATGAAAACCCTGGGGCAGAGGAATTGGGGCGCGATCGTGGCCGGGCCGTGCGAGTTGCTGCTACCAGGCACGTTGCCGTAGAATATTGTTACGCGCCGCTCAGCGGCCGGCGCGACTGGGCCGCTAGCTCAACTGGCAGAGCAGCTGACTCTTAATCAGCGGGTTCGGGGTTCGAGTCCCTGGCGGCTCACCAGCCCCCGTGTTTGCGGGGGTTTTTCTTTTGCCCTCCCTCCAGCAGACCCGTTCGAACCAACTGATTCTCTGTCGGCGACCCAAGAGGCAGTTATCAGATCGGCGCGTACTTGGGCATGAGCTTCGCGGCGGAGAGCTGCCTCACCGAGGCGGTGTAGCGCCGCGTCATCGCCTCGGTCCGGTGTCCCAGCATCTCCTGCACCGCCGCCCGTTCTGCCCCCTTCTCCAGCGCGACCTGCGCGAAGTGGTGCCGGAGCAGGTGGCTGCGCACCCGCAGCACCCCACTCCGTCGCTTCAGCCGCCGGAAGACCGACTGGTAGCCCCAGTAGGTGAGCGGCCTGCCGTCGTCGCTCAGCCATAGCCGGTCGGTGGGCGCCGAGGCGGGGCGCTCGCGCAGGTAGCGGCGCAGGAGTTTGAGGGCCCGTGGCGAGAGGTACGCGAGCTGTATGGCCCCACCTTTGGCCCTCACCTGGAGCTCCCCCGACAGCAGGTTGACGTCGGACACGCATAGCTCCTGGATCTCCCGGAAACGCCTCCCCGTCGCCAGGTGGACCGCCACGATCGCCGCGTCGCGGATGTCTTCGTAGGTCGGCTTGTCCAGGCAGGATAGGATGCGTTCCTGTTCGGCGTCGGTCAGCCGCGGGAAGGGCTTCTCCGGCGGGGTGATCCGCGGCACCTTCTCCAGCAGATCGACGGTGGTGAGCTCCAGATGCTTGAACACGTACTTGCGAGCGAAGGCCTTGAGCGCTGCCAGATCGGACGCCAGGCCGTCCTCGCTCCGCCCGGCACGTCGGCCCTCCGCGATCCAGCGGTTGACGTTGTGCGGCGTGAGGGAGCCGAGCGTCGTGACCTCGCGAGCGCGCTCCAGCGACCGGATGAAGGAACTCAGCGTGTAATCGTACTTGCGGATGGTGTCGGCTGCCGCTGGCTCGGCCCGGCCCCGAAGATACTCCAGGTAGTACTCCCGGAGCTTGACCAGGGATTCCTCGGCGTACCTGGCGTCCGCCCAGGCCTTGTCGGGATGTCGCACGTCCTCCTTCCTTTCCGATGTCGGACCCGCCCGGTCCGACTGCAGTATCGCACAGTCGGACGAGGCGGTGACGTGGCGACCAGGCCCGATCCGCTGGGGATCTGGTGTGGGTAACAAATGAGTCATCGCCGTCGTCTCCATTTCTCAGAGCTCTGTCCTGACCGTCCCGGCGGACGGGCTCTCTCGTGCTCGACCACGAGGCCCGCGGAGGGGGAGCCCCTGCTGGTGGTGGTCACTGCACTCGGGGACATCTCCACCACGGGAGTCACATTCCCAGGATAGAAGTGCCGAGTTTCCCAGCAATTACGTGGGAATCACCGGCAAGCTTCTCAGGAATTGCCAGCCAGAGCAGTCGGGGAGAGCGCCTGGGAGGACCTCCCGAGGATCAGTGACGGAGGTCCAGGCTCTGCCGTGGAGGTAGTTTGAGCCGTCACCGGATGCAGGCTGATTACTTGAGAATTACTAGCCGAGACCAAGCTCGCTCGCCTCGCCGGCCACGGCCAAACGGGGCTGATCGAGCGCAAGCTATAGCGGGAGCCAGCACCGCGCCGGCCGGAAGCCGGGTTGGCGTAAGGTACATCTTCGCAGCCCTATCATGCTTGCATGTCACGTGAAAGTCAAGTAGCATTTGTCAGGAGCATGACAGCATGAGTGCCGATACGCTGCCCCGCCCCGCCACGAGGCCGGACCGCCTGTGCCTCTTTCACGTCGCCTCCGAGCAGGCCGGCTACTTCACGGCCGAGCAAGCCCGCGGGTGCGGGTACAGCCGAGCCCTGCTCTCCCACCACGCCAGGAGCGGCCGGTTCAGCCGCGTCCGGCACGGGCTGTACCGCCTTCGCGAGTATCCGTCATCTCCTCGCGAGCACGTGGTGGCCGCGTGGCTCGCCGTCGGCAAGGATCTCGCGGTCGTCTCGCACGAGAGCGCGCTGGACCTGCTCGGCCTGAGCGACCTGATTCCCGACGCGGTCCACCTCACCGTGCCCCGCTCGCGGCGCAGCCTGCCGTCCATGTGGGGCGTGAAGGTCCACACGACCGAGCGGCCGATCGGGCCGGACGAGCGATGGCAGCGCGAGGGGATCGTCATCACCTCGCCCACGCGGAGCATCCTGGACGCGGCGGAGAAGGGAGCCGACCCGGGGCAAATCGAGCTGGCGGTGGTCCAGGCGGTCGAGCGGGGGCTGGCGACGGCCCCGGGACTGCGACGGGCGGCAAGCGACCGGAGCCGTCGTGTGGCGGAGCTGATCGAGGGCGCGCTGCAGAAGGCGGCGGCATGAGATATGGGAGCGCCGGCGCCTTCCGCACGGCCCTTGAGCGGCGGTTGCTGACGCAGGCGGAGCAGACCGGCGTGCCGCTGGTGCGCCTGCGGAAACTGGTGGCCTTCGACCGCCTGATCGCCCGTCTGATGGCCGTGGCGCCGGAGCGCTGGCTCCTCAAGGGCGCGGTCGCGCTGCACTTCCGTGTGGGACCGCGATTCCGCAGCACCATGGATCTGGACCTCGGCCGCCACGACGATGAGCAAGCGGCCACCGCCGACCTCCTTCTGGCGCAGTCGGTCGACCTGGGCGACTACTTTCGCTTCGCCATCCAGCGGACGAGCAAGCTCGACGCGCTGGTGGAAGGCGCCGCGGTGCGCTACCACGTGACCGCAGAACTCGATAGGCGTCCCTTCGAATACGTCACGGTTGACGTGGGTTTCGGCGATCCGCCCCTCCTCGAGCCCGAGGTGCTGCGCGGGCCGGACCTCTTGGGCTTCGCCGATATCCCACCCGCCGAAGTGCCGACGCTGCCGCTCGAGCAGCACGTGGCCGAGAAGGTACACGCCTACACCCGTGCCTACGCCGGCGGTCGGGCGAGCACCCGCGTCAAGGACCTGGTCGATCTCGCCGCGATACCGTCGCTCTTCCCATTCGAGGCGGGTCGGCTGCGAAGCGCGCTGCAAGCGACCTTCGGCGCCCGCGGCAGGCATGCCCTGCCCCCGACGCTGCCGCCTCCGCCATCCCGATGGAGCCTCCCTTACAGCAGGATGGCAGCCGAACTGAGCCTTGACCCGGCGCTGTCCGCCGGGTACGAGCTGGCGCGGGCCTTCCTCGATCCGATCCTCGCCGGCTCCCTTCCCGACCACTCCCGTTGGGATCCCGCCCGGCGCGCTTGGTAGGCACTGCTGCAGACTGCCACTATCACGCCACTCTCCCCCTTCGGTCGAGGCTCTCGTCCATCGCCAGCCACGAGATCGTCTCCGCGCCACACGAGAGGATCGTGCAAGACTTCCCGCCCCCACGCCGCTAGCGGCTCTGGCCGCGGCCGTTACTTCGCTCAGCTCGGCTGTATGCACGACGGGCAGTGCGCGTCGGCGGCGGGGTCTGCAGCTCATCGCCGGCGCAGGGCGCAGCGGCCACCACAGCAAGAGTGTCCCTGACCGCCTGGGCTTCGTTCTCACCCAGCGTGGTACCTTCGACATTCCCGGTCCATAGATAGACGTCCTTGAGGAGCAGTTCCCCGATGCGGCAGAGCCGGCCCTCTTGGGTGAGGTAGGAGCCGATCCGACCCATCTCCGCCGTCAGCCCTCCCCGGCCGACCGGAGCTTCGCCAGCGAGTTGGGCGCCATCACCGAGTCGAGCAGCCGTAACGGAAGGGGCCTTGGCGCGCTCTCAGGCTGGGCGCCTTGATTCCAGCGTAGGAAGCGCCAATCACTTTCGAGCTACTTCCCGCTTTCGCCGGAGCTACTTTGCCGCTCGTTTGGCTTGAGCTTCTAGGTGCCCTGGCGGAGCGCGGGAGAGCCCGGTGAGTAATCGAGAAGTAAGAGGCCGAGAGGCCCGGCGGCGGTGGGATGCGACCTGCCTCCGTCAATGACGGCGCGTAATCAGGAAGTAATTCGGAAGGCAGCCGGGAAGTAGCCGGGAAGCAATTCAGCCTCGCTAAGCTCGACTCTAGAAAGGGGAGTGGGACGCCGCCGAGTGCGCCGCACGCAAGATAGCGGCGGCGGACCCGAGGGGCGGCGAGTTGAGGCCCGGGGATAATCGGGGACAGCACCCCGCACCAGAGGACGTACTCAGCGAGCAAGGACACGTGCGTCATGAAGTGCCAAAGCGCCGCGGTGATGCCGAGACGGCGCTCGCCGGGAGGCACAGCGCTACCCTCGCCCGTCGCCGATCCGGGGAGCACACCGAGGCGGAACAAGGGGCGGAGATTAGACTTTCGGCCCTCAATTCCGCCCCCGCGAGGCGGGAGGGCACGTCGGCGCGAGCCTGTCAGCGACGGCGCGGACGGGAAGGCGGATGGTGCGGAGCCGACGGGTGGAACTGGCGCGAGAGCCGGCCCTACTGCTCAAGAGGAACTCCTCTACGCGTCTCCCCTGGCTTGGGTTCGGCAGCGCGTTGAGCCGCTTCACGGCTTCCACGAGCGGACCAGAGAGGGAGGACCATGCGCGAATCACCGAGAGGCACTCAACAGCTCAGGAACCAGATGCTGCGCCGACTGCCCACGAAGGCTGAGCTCGCGAGAAGAACCCCCGTCGTGTTGACGGAGAGGGACAAGAGCATCCTGGTCGCCATCTACACGCACGGCTTCCTCACCACTGAGTTAATCGAGGTGGCCTTCTTCCCACCGCCTGCAGGTGGTCGTCAATCGCCTTGCTCCCAAGCCTACGAGCGACTCCAGAGACTTTGGGAATGGTCATTTGTGGAACGAGTGGAACCGCCGATGGCTCGCTCACTCGGCGGTCGTCGGCCGTATCTCTATGCCCTCGGCCGCCGGGGCCCTTCGATCGTGGAGCAGTATTTAGCCCAGAGCGCCCCACGAGTCCAGCGGCGCCGGCTTGACCGCCTGGACAGCATGTTCATCGAGCACGATCTCACCATCGCCGCCTTCTGGGCCAACCTCGTCGCCCGCCTGCGCTCCACATCAGTCAAACTGGCCCGCTGGGTGCCCGAGCGCGAGCTGCGCGCCCGTCGGATGCGAGTAAAGGATCCGGAGAGCGAGCGCTGGCTGCCTTTCCTACCCGACGCCGCGTTCGAACTCCACTACCCGACCGGCACCGTTCACTGCGGCCTGCTCGAGGTGGACATGGGGACGCTCACTTTGGCGCGCTTCCGTCGCAAGCTGCGCGCTTTCGAGCTGGCCCTCGCCCAGGGGCTGTTCGCCAAGCACTGGCGGCACAAGGACTTCGAAGTCTTTGTGCTCACCCACTCCGACGCACGGCTCAATCACCTCTGGCGAGCGGCGCGCGACGTGGTGCCGCCGGAGCGGTGGGAGTGGTACTTCTTCGCGACCTTCCAGGTCCTTGCTCCCGACCGGGTCGACGGTGGCGGCGCGTGGACGAACGTCGAAGGCAGCACTTTTGGCCTGCTCTACCCCGAGGCCCACGAGGACGACCGAGGTCAGGCTGGTGATCAAAGGCGGTAACGGCCTTCCGCTCCGCGAACCGGGTGCTGAATCTGGTGCTCTTCGCTAGCGAGGCACGCCCCAGGCCGGGGGTGCGCACTTGGCGCGGAAGCTCATGAGTGACCCCACCTGCTCCTGCTCGATCCCCGTGGTGGGCGACCGAGAGTGATATCACCCGTGAGCCAATATCCCCACTACGGTGGCTTCTCCCGCGAGTCATGTCGGTGGTCCCGCGGGAACGTCAGATGGGCCAGCCCGCGCCGCTCCGAGCACCGCGATCGCGTCAGGCGGGTGATGCATCTGAATCGGACTCGCACGGGTGGAATTGTCCTGTCCAATTGTCCGAGCGTCCGTGGCAGGCCCCTCCCGCGGATGCCACGATGGGGGAGACTCGCGAACACGAGAAGCAAGCAGGCATGTTCGAGCGTGTGCTGGTGCCGCTCGACGGCACGTCCCAGAGCGCGGTCGCGCTCCCGCCGGCCCGCGTGCTGGCCCTGGCGACTGGCGGCACGCTCCGTCTGCTCCGCGTCATCGAGGCGCAGGTGTAGGGGCACGACGAGCCGGAGCCGGCCGCGACGGAGCGCTATCTCGCGCGCATCGCCGCGCAGCTAGCTCCGAGTGGCGTGCGCGTCGAGACGGTGGTGCGGCAATCGGACGTGCCCGAGTCCGCCATCCTGGATGAAGTCCGGGCCTGCGGGGCGGAGTGCCGCCCGCGCGCTGAAGAAAGTGGTCCAGTCGGCGCTCATCGGCTTCGAGACCGCGAGCCTGGACCCCGTGCTGCCGCCGGACCTACAGCCGCTCATGCGGCACGGGGCGGAGTCCATGCAGCGCGCCGGTGCGTATCTGGACGGCCAGCCGCAGGTTCGGCGGGTCGTCACCCAGGAGCTTGGGGCGCCGGGCGGACCGGTGCTCGATATCGTCCGCTCACGGCAGGCGGTGATTGTGGTGATCGAGGACGATGCCCGTATTCGCCGCCTGATCGAGAGCACGCTGGCCCCGGACTGCGTCGTCCAGAGCACCGGGGACCGGGAGGCCGGTTGGGACCTCATTCGCGCGACGCGGCCGGATGCTATTGTCCTGGACTTGCGGCTGCCAGGCCTGTCGGGTGTCGAGCTACTGCACCGCCTCCAGGCTGACGCGGCCTTGCGGGCGATTCCGATCCTCGTGGTGACGGCGAGCAGCGTGCCGGCGGAACGGGATGCCGCGCTCGCGGCCGGCGCGCGGGACTGGCTACTCAAGCCGTTCTCTCCCGCCGAGCTACTCCGCCGCGTGCAGGCCCTGGTCGGCACCTGACAGGTCGTCGCGCTCGTGGGCTGCGGCCCGGACACGCGATGTCGTTAGCCATTGGGACCACCTGACTAGCGAAAGCCTGCTGGGCTGAGCGGGAGGGGGTGCGCCATGTCCAGCCTATCCGAAGCGCAAGCCGCGAGCGTAGACGACCAGGCGCCCACCACGCTGGGCGCCCGTATCCGGCTGTGGCTGCGGGAATCAGGGGCCGGCCTGATTACGGGTGCGGCCGACGACGACCCCTCCGGCATCGCCACGTATGCCCAGTCCGGCGTGCAATTCGGCTACGGCCAACTGTGGACCGCGCTGTTCATGCTGCCGCTGCTGACCGCCGTGCAGGAAGCCTGCGCGCGGATCGGTATCGTGAAAGGCAAAGGGCTCGCGGCCGTCATCGGGGACAACTACAGCAAGCCCGTCCTCTACGTGGTGGCGCTGCTGATTCTCGTGGCCAACACCATCATCATCGGCGCGGACATCGGCGCCATGGGCGAGGCCGCAAATCTGATCGTGCCGCTCGATCCGATCCTGCTGATGCTCGTGTTCGCGGTGCTCATCATCGGCTGCCAGGTCTTCGTCCCCTATCGGCGCTACGCGAATACCCTGAAGTGGCTCACGCTTTCCTTGCTCGCGTACCCGCTTACAGTCCTCGTCGTGTCCGTGCCCTGGGGCGAGGTGCTCCGCGCTACCTTCGTCCCCCACATCGAGCTCAGTTTCGCCTTCCTGTTCGTGATCACGGGCGTGCTCGGCACGACCATCTCGCCGTACATGTTCTTCTGGCAGACGTCCGAGGAGGTCGAGGACGCCATCGCCGCGAACCGCCTGGTCCCTGGCGGTCAGCCTACGGTCACTCCATCGCTCCTCCGCGCGATCCGCCTGGAGACGTTCGTCGGCATGTTCTTCTCGGAGATCACGACGTGGTCGATCATCGTCGTGGCCGCGGCCGTGCTGCACAACGGCGGCGTCACCGACATCCACAACGCCGCGGACGCCGCCCGCGCCCTGCTGCCCCTGGTCCACACGTTTCCGAACGCGGGGCTGTGGGCGGAGATCATCTTCGCTACCGGGATCGTCGGGCTCGGCCTGCTCAGTGTTCCAGTACTGGCCGGGTCGGCCGCCTACGCTCTGGCCGAAGCGTTCCACTGGCACGAGGGGCTCTCCCTGAAGCTAAAGGAGGCCCCGTGGTTCTACGCCGTAATCATCGCCGCGACGCTAATCGGGTTCCTGATGAACCTCGGCGGGCTCGACCCGATGAAGGGGCTGGTGTACGCGGCCGTCATCAACGGCGTGGTGGCCGTGCCGCTACTGTTCTTGATCGCGTGCATCGCCCGCAGCGAGCGGATCATGGGCCAGTACAAGAGCGACCGGCTCTCGGACCTCCTGCTCTGGGTGACCTTCCTCGGCATGGCCGCCGCGGCCATCGCCACATTAGCCACGTTCGGGAAGCAGTAGCGCGTGACACCTAGCCGGCGCACCCCCCGCACTAGCTACGCGCCTCGAATCCTCCGCTTATGGCCGCTAATGACGACGCGCCGCGGCGACCAGGCGCATAGGTGCGCGGACGACGCGCGCCGCGAGCGAGGCGGTGCGGGTGGCCAGCCAGACGCCCGCGACGCCCACCGTGCGCAGGTCGGCCTCCAGCGCGGTCGGGGCGAGGCCGGCGTGGCGGAGGTGCGCCGCGGCGTCCTCGGGCGGCAGCCCTCTCACGGCCTGCCGGATGCCGAGCAGGAGCGCGGCCAGGTCGTCGAGCTGGCCCACGACGGGGATGATGCCCGGCAAGAGATCGAACGGAAGTACCGCGTAGCCCAGGCCCAGGGCGAGCGCCGACTTGCGCCGCGCTGAGACCGCCGGATCGCGGGCGAGGGCCTGTGCCAGGTAGAGGTAGCGGGGGAGGCGCGCGACGGTGCCGGCGAGCCGCACCAGGGGGTGATGCCGGCGGCTCACGAGGCCGGCTCCGTGGGGCGAGCCACGGGCGACGGCCCCAAGAGCGGACGCAGGCTATTGCCGGCCGCCAGGAGCGTGCTGCTGTCGCTCAGCAGGCGTGCCAGAACGGGGCTCACGCGCCCCGTCGCGGCCAGCAGCAGCGCGATGGCGTTGGGCACGGCGACCAGCAAGAAGTTCTCGCGGACGAGCCCGCGCGAGAAGCGACACCACTCGACCGCGCGCACCAGCCCCATCAGGTCGCGCTCCAATAGCACGATATCCGCTACCTCGCGGGCCACGTCGGCCCCGTGGGCGAGCGAGACCGAGACATCGGCCTGCACCAGCGCCGGGGCATCGTCCAGGCCCTCGCCGACCATCGCCACCACGCGCCCCCGTCCCTGCAGGGCACGGACCAGCACAGCCTTGTCGTCGGGGAGCGCGCCGGCGTGCACGTGCGCGATGCCGAGACGCCGCGCCAGCGCCTGCGCCGCAGCCGGCCCGTCGCCCGTCACCAGGTGGATCTCGCGCACGCCATGGGCCAGCAGCCAGCGGACCACCCCGGCGCTCTCGGCGCGGGCCGGGTCGTGGTAGGCGACGAGGCCGGCCAGCACGCCGTCCACGCCGACGTAGACCACCGAATAGCCTTGCTGGGCAAGCTGCCCCGCCTCGGCGCTCTCCACGCCAAGGCCCGCCTCGGCCAGGAACCGCGCGCTGCCCACGCGCACCTCGTGGCCCTGGACCGTCGCCAGCATGCCCTGGCGAGCCACGTACTCGCCGGTCTCGCGCTCCGGGATCGCCACGTCCCGGGCGCGCGCGTAGCGCACGATGGCCGCCGCGATCGGGTGGCGCAGCGGCTGCTCGGCCGCGGCCGTTAGCGCAAGCAGCTCGTCCGGCGGGAGCGCCGGGTCGAGGCTCACCATCTCCGCCACCTCGGGCCGGCCGCGCGTGAGCGTGCCCGTCTTGTCCAGGACGACCGCGTCGGCGGCGGCCAGGCACTCCACGGCGTGCCCGCTCTTGATGAGAATGCCGTCGCGCGCGGCCCGCGCCATCGTGGCCAGGACGGAGGTCGGCGCGGATAGCTCCAGGCCCGTCGCCCAGTCGACGATGAGGATCGCCGCCAGCCGGCTCGGGTCGCGCGTCGCCGCGTACGCCAGCCCCCCGACGGCCAGCGTCGGCAGGACCATGTAGTCGGCCAGGCGCTCGCCATACGCAGCGGCGCGCGTGTCGTGCGTCGGCGCCTGCTGCAGCGTGCGCACCACCCATCCCGCGCGCGTGTCGCCGCCCGTCGCGGTAGTACGCACCTGCAGGTCGCCCTGCAGCACGCGTGAGCCGGCGAGCACGGCGTCGCCCGGCGCCTTGCGCATCGAGCGCGGCTCGCCCGTCAGCAGCCGCTGGTCCACGCGCGCCTCGCCGGCGACGACGACGCCGTCCGCGGGCACCTGGTCGCCGGCGTGCACCGCGACCAGGTCGTCGACCTTCAGCCGCTCGACGGGCACGCGCACCTGCTCGTTCCCCAGCACCAGCCAGGCAGCGCGCCCGAGCGTCCGGCCGACGTCGAGGGTGCTGCGCCGCGTGCGGCGCGCAGTGCGGGCGCGGATCTCCTCGCCGACGAACACGAGGAGCTGGGTGAGGGCGGCGCCGCGCACGTCGCCCGTGAGGAGCATGATCGCCAGCACCGCGGCGTCCTGTAGCTCGACGCCCAGGCGCCGCTCCCGCACCATCCGCCGCGCCGCGTGGCGCAGGCCGGGCAGTGCGCCCTGGGTGAGCGCGGCGAGCGCCAGCATGCGAGGCAGGCCGCCGCCCAGGAAGCTCAGCGCGAGCGCGGCCAGGGTGAGCCCCAGCGCGGGCGCGCCCGGGGCGGCCGGCTCCCTCACAGACGCGCCGGGCACCAGGACGTCCGTGGGGGACGACGCGATCGGCTCCTCGACGGCGGCGCTCGCCAGCCACTCGTCCACGGCCTGGTCGTGCAGCAGGCGCTCGTGGGTCGCGGCGTCGCACTCGACGACAAGGCTCGCGCACGCGGCGTTCACCCGCACGCGGCGCACGCCGGGGTGCGCCCGAGCAGCGGTCGCGAGGCGCTCCGCGAGCGCCGGGTCCCCGCGCAGCGCCGGCACGCGCAGCCGCAGGCGGCCCGGGACCGCGTGGATCAGCCCGTCGGACGGAGCGGGCATTACCGCCACGGACTACCACCTCGTGACAGGTGAGCTGATGTATGTTGTGTGACCACAACACACATCTTACGCGTCACGGAGAACTACTCGTTAGGGAGGCGGGCGACGACTTCGGGCCGCTGGAGCTTGAGGTAGGAGTCGAAGGCCCACCAGGCGAGGGTGTACCAGGGGGCCATGTGGGCCCGGCCCGACAGCACCTCGCGGGCCGCCAGCGCCGCCAGGCCGATGGGGAGCAGCGTGCGCACGTCGATGGTGTGATTCGTCGCTTCGGCGAGCGTCTGGTCAGACTGCCGGAACGGCGTCGCCAGCCACCGCGCCACCGTGGTGCGGGGGCCGCCGCGCCCTGGGCTCCGCTCCGCCTCGTCCGGGGCGACGATCGTCACGTTCTTATCCACCAGGGCCGCGAAGAGGGCGGGCACCGTCGCCACCGCCGGGTCATAGCGCACCAGGACGCTGCTCGCGGTGGGATTGCGCGTCACCGCCTGCACGCCGTCCACCGCCAGCAGGGCCTCCTCGGCCTGGCGTAGCGTCATGCTCTCGAACGCCTCGCGGGGCACCTTCGCGCGAATGCGGCCCGGGCTGGCGTGGACGATGCGCACGACCAGCGGGCGCTCGCCGTCGCGCGCGGCGGCCGGGGTTGGCGACGCTTGGCTCAAACCGGCTCCCCGGACGGGGTGACGAGCCCGCTGCTCGCGGCCTTGCGCTGGCGGGGGCGGGGCGCGGCTTCGGCCGCCGCTTCGCCCGCTTCATGCTCGGCAGCATCGCCGTTAAGCTGCGAATCGTACTCGTACTTCGCCTCGGCGTAGAGGTCCTGGAGCTGCTCGGTCGCCTCCGCGGCGGCCTCGCGCATCCGCTCCGTGGCGGCGAGGTAGCCCTTGATCGCCTGCTTCGCCAGCGGCTTTGCTCGCGGCGCGCCGACGACGGCCACGGCCGCGATCGCGATGGCGCCGACACCCCACGACGTGCCTCCGAGGACGCCTTCGACGATGTCGTCAAGACCTATCATTAGATGCCTCCATTCAGCCATGGGGCGGGGCGAGACACTGCTGGCCGGCCCGCCGGACGCCACGCGTCGGCGAGGGGTCCACGCGGGTGGGCGCACTCCGCCAAGAGGGTTAACGTCTGTTTATAGCAGAGGCCCTTGACCCGGAGGCGGTTTCATGCACTTGCTGGTGGGGGTAGGTCCGGACCATACAGGTGGGCCAGCCAGCGGCCGACGGTCATCAGGCGCCAGTGCAGGTCGGACGCGGCCGGCCCTGGGCCAATCACCGCCTCGAGCAGGCGCGCCTCGCCGGATGCGCGGACGAGACGCAGCGAGAGGAGCCCGTCGGGCCCGCGGAGCATGCCGTTGCCGCGGGGCTGCAGGCGCAGCCGGCTGAGGGGCCGCTCCAGGTCGCCGGTGTCGCGTGCCTGCTCCACGTTGCGCCGGATGCTGGTGGTGGATAGCGGGCAGCCGAAGTCGAGGAGCACGGCCCGCACGCTCTGGTACGACAGCCCGATCCAGTAGAGCAGCACGCTGAGGTGGCGGAGGCCGCGGCTCTGCCGGCTGGCGCCGATGCCCGTGGGGTAGGCGCGCCGCACGTAGCCGCAGCGCTTACACAGGTAGCGCACGACGAGCGCGCGGCCGAGGTGCGGGTCCTTCACACGCTTCCAGGTGCGCTGGTGGATAGTGAAGCCCAGGCTGCCGCAGCGCTGGCAGGGCGGCAGCGCCACCCCCGGCGGGGCCTCGCCGGTCATCGCGAGGGGGACGCGCACCATGCGAGGCCCGGCCACCGAAACGGGAGGCTCCACGGTCGCCACACGCCGACTTAGCACGATGCCAACCTCAGTTGCCGACCAGGGCGAGCGGGCCAGCGCCCACGCGACGCGGGCGGCACCGTGCCGGCCCTGGTGCGGGAGATTCCAGTGCCGCCAGGATGCGCGGCAGGGTGGTACCATCGGGGTCGTACTCGACCAGCACCTTGCCGGTGAGCGCGCTGGCGTCCACTCGGCTCACGCCGGGCAGCGTGAGGAGCCGCGTCCGGAGCGCCGTCGCACGCCCCGGGTTGCCCCGCAGCCCCGCCACCTGCAGCCGCACGCGGCCGGGCATCGCCGAGATGACCGTGGCCGGCGACACCGGGTGCAGCCCGACCGTCGGCGCCGCGGGCGCGGGCGCCTGCCCCCTGGCCGCGGACTGGGTTGCGCTCCGCGCGGCTTGTCGGAAAGCTTGCGCGCTGACCTCGGTCACGAGCGCCGGAAGGATCTGGCGCGCGGCAATCTCCAGGACGAGAGCGCCGAGACTCCCACTCACCGTTGCCTACCCCCTGCAACCGGCCGAAGGCCGCCGCGGCCTCGCGTGAGCCGGACCGCCATCCGCTCGCGCACTGGCGCCCCTTCGGCATTCAGAATTCAGGTCTTGCCCGTCAGTCTCAGTCTAGGAAGCGAATATGTTCCCAGTACGAGCAATGTGTAAGCAGTTTGTAAATTCCTCGGCACACCGTTCGGTTACGCATGGCAAGTAGAAGGCACGTCGCAAGCCCACTTTGGCGGCAAATCGCTCTTTTCACGCGCTAATTCGCCGTGCACTTTTCGGTGGGAATTGCCTTCCGCGGCGACCCGTGCAAGCGTTGACGCGAAACGAGGCGATCGCATAGCATTGGTAGGCATCTCTTCCCCGGGCTAGCTCACTCCCTCACATCCTGGCTCTTGGCCGCACACACGGAGGGTCCTGACGATGGCCGTGCTGTCGCGTTCGCTCGGACCACCGCCCGCGGTGCGGCTGGCGAGCGCGCCGGAGCCGGGGCGCGTCCGGCTCGCGGTCGACGGTCTGCTGGCGAACGCCGCCCGGGCACGTCAGGTCGAGGCCACGCTGAGCGACCTTGCCGGCGTGCGGGTGGTGAGCGCGAACACGCGCACGGGCAACGTGCTCGTGCTCTTCGACCCCGCGCGCTGTACGGCGGCGCAGCTCGTGCACGCCACGGCGCGCGCGCTCGGCCTGCGCGACCTGCACGCCACCGCGCCGCCGCTGGGCGAGCTGACCGTGCGGAGCGCCACGCCCGGCCGCCTGCGCGTCGCCGTCCATGGCCTGTACCAGTGTGCCGAGCGCGAGAGCGCCGTCGTCGCGGCGCTGGCCGCGGTCCCCGGCGTGCGCCTCGTGACCGCGAGCGCCCGCACGGGCACCGCGCTCGTCTACTACGCGCCCGAGGACAGCCCTCTGCCGGCGCTGCTGGCCCGCCTGCAGGCGGCTGCCGGCCCGGGGCTGGCCGCGGCCGAGCCGGCCGCGCTGGCGCAGCGGCGCCCCGCGCCACCGGCGCCGCGCCCCGAATCCGACGGCCCGGCGCGGCCCAATGCTCCTGCCGCCGCGTCCGCGGAGGCGCCCGCCTGGCACGCGCTGGCACCGAGCGCGGTGCTCGACGAGCTGGCGGTCGATCCCGCGCGCGGCCTGAGCGCCGACGAGGTGGCGGCCCGCCGCGCCGAGTGCGGGCCGAACCGGTTGGCCGAGCCGGCCGAGCCGCCGTTGCTCGGGCTGTTCGTGGACCAGTTCAAGAACGCCCCCAGCGCCCTGCTCGCCGCGGGCACGGTGCTCTCGCTCGGCACCGGCGCGCTGGTGGAGGCCGCGCTCATCGCCGGCGTGCTGGTGGTGAACGCCGTCATCGGTACAGCCACTGAGCGCAGCGGGCAGCGCGCCATCCGGACCCTGCACCGCGGCCTGGGCATCCGGGCGCGCGTGCGGCGCGACGGCGAAGAGACGATGCTCGACGCCGACGAGGTGGTGCCGGGCGACGTCGTCCTGCTGCGGCCCGGCGATCCCGTGCCCGCCGACGCGCGGCTGGTGAGCGCCGAGCGGCTGCGCGTCGAGGAGTCGGCGCTCACCGGGGAATCGCAGCTGGTCGCCAAGCAGGTCGTCGCCTGTACGGAGCGCGCGCCGCTGGCGGACCGCACGAGCATGGTGTACCGCGGGACCACCGTCGGCGGGGGCCACGGCGCCGCGGTTGTCGTCGCCACCGGCGACCGCACGGCGTATGGCGCGCTGCGGCTCCTGGCCGTGGGCGCCGAGCCGCCGCCCACGCCGCTGGAACGCGATCTGGCCTCGCTCGGCCGCGTGGTGGCCATCGGCTCCACAGGCATCTGCGGGGCGGTGCTCGGGCTGGCCTTCCTGCGCGGGGCCGGGCTGCTCGCGTCGATCACGACCGCAGTGGGCCTGGGCGTGGCGGCTATCCCCGAGGCGCTGCCGGCGCTCGCCACCACCGTGCTCGCCTTCGGCTCGGGCCGCATGCGGCGCAAGGGCACGCTCATCCGCACGCTGACGGCTGCCGAGGCGCTGGGCTCGGTGACACACGTCTGCGCCGACAAGACGGGCACCCTCACCGAGAACCGCATGGCGGCGCGCGAGCTGCACGTCGAGGGGCGCACGGTCCGCCTCCAGGGGAACACGCTGGCGGCCACTGGCCGTTTCGTCGTGGACGGCGCCACGGTCGAGCCCGGCCAGTGGCCGGCGCTGCTAGAGGCGCTGCGCATCGGCGCGCTCTGCTCCGACGCGGAGATCGTCGGCGGGCCAGAGCCGGCCGCGAGCACGAGCGGCAGCGCGAACGGGCGACACGCCGCGTCCGCGCGCGAGATCGTGTTCGACGGCTCGCCTACCGAGGGCGCGCTGCTCATCGCCGCGCTCAAGGCCGGCGTCGACGTGCCGGCGCTGCGCGCCGGCCACCCGATCCTCGACCGGCGCGACCGGAACGAGAGCCGCCGCTACATGGTCACGGTCCACCGCCGTGACGGCCGGCTCGTCGCGCTGGTGAAGGGCTCGCCGGAGGCCGTACTCGCCCTGTGCGACCGCGCCGTCGCCGGCGACGCGACCGGCTCGCTCACCGCCGAACAGCGCGAGGAGATCGACCGCCGCAACGTCGCGATGGCCGGCCGCGCCATGCGGGTGCTCGGGCTCGCCGCGCGCGAGTTGCCCGAGGACTACGCCTCGGCAGACCTGCAGCAGGGCTTCACCTGGTACGGGCTCATCGGCCTCGCCGACCCGATTCGGCCGCAGGTGCCGGCCGCGATTCAGGCGCTCCACCGCGCCGGCATTCGCACGATCATGATCACCGGCGACCAGGCGCCGACGGCCGTTGCCGTCGCGCGCGAGCTGGGGCTCTCACGGCGCGGCGCGCTCGACGTGCTGGAGGCGCACGAGCTCGCGACGCTCGACGAGACGACGCTGCGCGAGCGCGTGCGGGAGGTGGGCATCTTCGCGCGCATCCCGCCCGAGATGAAGCTGGCCGTGGTCCGCGCGCTGCAGGCGAACGGCAAGGTCGTGGCGATGACCGGCGACGGCGTGAACGACGCGCCGGCGCTGCGCGCCGCGGACGTCGGCGTGGCGATGGGCGAGCACGGCACGGAGCTGGCGCGCGAGCTGGCCGACGTGGTGCTGGCCACCGACGACTTCAGCCAGATGGTGGATGCTGTCGAAGAGGGCCGGCTGGTACGGGCGAACGTTCAGCGCGTGCTGCACTATCTGCTCGCCACGAACGCTGCCGAGGTGTGGGCGGTGCTGGGCGCCACGGCGCTGGGGCTGCCGACGCCGCTGAACGCGCTGCAGCTCCTCTGGCTGAACATCGTGACCGACGTCGCGCCGGCATTCGCGCTGGCCGTCGAGCCGCGCGATCCCGCGCTCATGCGCCAGCCGCCGCGCGACCCCAACGAGTCCATGCTGGCGCGGCCGTTCCTGGCGCGGATCCTCGGCGAGTCGGCGCCCATGGCACTCGCCGCGCTCGCCGTCTACGGCGTGGGCCTGCGCCGCTACGGCCCTGGCCCCGCCGCGCAGACGATGGCCTTCGCCACGCTGGTGGGCGCGCAGCTCCTCCACGCGCCCCTCGCGCGTGTCGGCCACCGGCCGGCGACCCTCGGCGGCCGCCCGAATCGCTGGCTGCTCGCCGCGCTCGGCCTCTCCGGCGCCCTGCAGCTTGCAGCGCTGTTCGTGCCGCCGCTGCGCCTCGCCCTGGGCGGCGCTGCGCTCCGCCTGGCGGACGTGATCATCGCCGCGGCCGGCGCCCTCGCCGCCGTGGGCAGCCTGGAGGGCGAGCGGCTCGTGCGCCGCGCTCTCGCCGGCCCCGAGCCGGCTCCCACCAACGCTCTGAACGGCGCGCATTAGGCGCCGCTAGCCGGCAAGCCCCTTGCCGACGATGTACAGCCCCAGCGCGATGAGCACGACCGGCAGCGCGCGCTCGCCATACCGCTCGATCTCCACGCCCAGCCACGTGCGGCGCACGAGCCAGTAGGCGGCGACGCACCACACCGTCGCCAGGCCGAGAAAGACGCCTGAGAAGGCCGCGATCTGGGTCGGGGTGCTGGTTGCGAACAAGGCGACGTACACCGCCACGTTGTCGCCTCCGTTCGCCAGCGCGATCAGCGCCACCGCCCCCACGCGCGAGTGCGTGCGGCGCAGCGAGCGGTCCTTCTCCGCCTCCACCGCGGTCCGCTCCTCTGCCGGCTCGTCGCCGCTCGCGCGCAACACTTTGAGCCTGGTCAGCCCGAGCACGATGGGCACGAGCCCCAGCAGCGCGAGCCAGTGCGTCGGCAGCGCCAGCGCCGCGGCCGACGCCGCGACGCTGATGACGATCCAGAGCGCGGTCGCGGCCAGCTGCCCCGCGGCGATCTGCGCGGGCGCGAACTCGCTGTCGGCGAAGAAGACCATTAGCACGAGCAGGCCGTCGACGTTGGTGGAAATGAACGCGGCCGCGCCCAGCGCCAGGACTCCGGGCCAGCTCTCCATGCCACTCCTCGCTGGTAGCCACGCCGGCGCGATGTGCGTCCACGGTGATGCTACGGGGGTGAAGCGGCGGATCGGCCCAATTCGTTCATAAACGGTGGTGATGGGGATTACAGACTCCTAACAATCTATTAGAACTCCGAATACATCCGCGCACTAGAATGGAGATAGCGGCGGAGTGATCCGCCGGCTGCCCGGGCGGTGGCGGCCGCCTGGCTAGCGCACCTGTCGCGGTCGAGGTCCGATGTCTGCAGCGTCGCGCGCTCTTAGCTTTGATGCCCTGGGCCGTGTGGCGCCCGCGCTGCGGGGCGCCCACGGTGTCGGCTGGACCTCGCTCGCCAGCGGCCCGCGCGGTCGCCAGGGGGTGGCAGAGCCTCATGAAGCGCCGTCGGCGGCTCAACTGGGTGCGCGTCACGCGGGACCCCGCGGTCGCAGCGGCCCACGAACGTAGCGTGGCGGCCAGCGCCGAGTGGTCTCGGGCGCTGGTCGAGGCGTTGCGCGCGCACGTCGGCGAACCTAGCCCCGCCCCTCTCCCGCCTCCCCGCGGCACCCCCTTCCAGCCTGCGCTCCCCCTCGGCGACGAGCAGCCTACGCCCTGAGGAGCCCCCTCGAACCGACCGACGCGCGGAGCGCGCGGTGCCGGCGTGTCGGGCGCCGCGTGCCCGCAGTCGGCGGACGCCCGGGCCGTCCTATAATTCAGCAGTGGTCTCGCACTCGGAGTACCATATCGCCATGCCAGATGCCGCGGCGCGCGGGGGTATACCTTTCCACCCGGATAGTTCCAGCGTCGCTCCTGCCGCTGAGCGCGACGCGGTCGAGCTGTACGTCCGGACCTACAGCACGATCCTGCGCAGCTCGGGGGATGTCAAGCTGCGCGCGTTCGAGCCGGCGCACGAGGGGATCGGCTCCAGCCTGCACGCTGGCGCCGGCGAGCCGTTGCCGGACGCGGGCGCGCTGATCTACGCCGCCCACCGGCTGCCACGCTGCATGGACCGGGTCCAGCGTGTGGTGCTCGGACAACTCCCCGAGCAGTTCGCCGCCGTGCTGGGCCAATCCGTCCGCTCCTGGCGGACGGTGGAGGCGGCCGCCCGCCGCCGCGTCTGGCGCTACGACGGCCAGGACACGCTGGCCGTGCATATCGCGAGCCCGTCCGACGTGGACGACGTCGTGCCGACCCTCGTCGCCTACCAGATCGAGTGGAACAAGCTGCACCTGCTGGCCAAGGAGAATTCGCGGGCGCGCGCGGCGCTGGCGCGTCCGGAGCCGCCTGACGAGGCGGGCCTGGCGGCGCTCGGGGCCGCCCTGCAGTTCCCGGCCGAAGACTGGGTACGGCTGCGGGAGGCGCTCGGCGGCGAGTTCTGGCCCACGCTGCGCGCCATCGCCGCGGGCGAGAAGGACCTGTGCGTCAACCTGCTGGGCGGCCGGCATGTGAGCTACGCCAAGCTCTTCGACCGCTGGTGGGACCCGGTGCGCGCCACGCTGGCCGCACACGACCTGCTGGGGCGCCCGACGTACTTCGTGTCGTCGAACCTGCACAGCCAGGTCAACCTGCTCTCCGGCTATGCCACCCGTCGCGCGGATCTGCTATGGCCGTTTCTGGAGCAGGCCGACGACGAGGAGGCGGCCGTGCTCGTGGACGCCCGCGGCCGGGCGAACGCCGAGAACATCCTCTACTACGCCGCGCGCCTGTGGCACCGCTACCACCCCGAGTCGCCGGCGAAAGCGGAGCGGCAGCAGGAGGAGGAGGCGCGCGGCATCTACCACGTGTTCCCGGCCGAGGGCGCCGATATCGGCGCGCAGATCGTCGAGCTGCGCCGCCTGCTACCGGCCGACCTGGACCCGCGCCTGGCCGACCTGGCGCCGGGCCTCGCCGACTCCGACGCCGTCATCCTGAATGTCGACTACCCGCTCGGCATGGCCGCCTACTATCTCTTGCGAGAGGTGTTCGAGCAGCTTGACGACGTGCGCGGCGTGTACGCGCTCGGCAAGGCGGCCACGCTCAACGGCGCCATCGGGGACGTGCTGATCGCGGACGTGGTCTACGACGAGCACTCCCAGAACCTGTATACCTTCCCCAATGCCTTTAGCCACGAGGCGGTCGCGCCCTACCTGGAGCGGGGCTCCGTCCTGGACAACCAGGAGGCCGTCACCGTCAAGGGCACCTTCCTGCAGAACCGCGATTACCTGGAGTTGTTCTACCGTGAGGCGTACACGGTGGTGGAGATGGAGGCCGGGCCCTACCTCTCCGCCCTGTACGAGGCCACGTACCCAACGCGGCACCCGGTCGGGGAATCGGTCCACTTCCGGCATCTGCCGTGCGACTTCGGCTTGATCCACTACGCTTCCGACACGCCTTACACGCGAGCGCGCACGCTCGGCGGCCGGGGGCTCTCGTTCGAGGGGATCGACTCGACCTACGCGGCGAGCGTGGCGATCCTGCGCCGCATCCTCGCTCAAGAGAAGACGCTTAGTTGAAGCGCAGCGTGGGGGGCAGCGCGGGGGCGAGATCGGGGTCGCGGTCCACTGCCCGCAGCGTGACCTGCACCAGGGCCACGAGTGCGGTGAGCCAGGAATCGTCGGGCGCTGGCGGCGCGATCCGCCGCAGGCCGCTCACCCGTACGCCCCGGCCGTCGGCAAAGCGCACCCGCACGTCGTCCTCCTCCACCGCGGTCGCCGGCCAGGTCAACGGCTCGCCGGTGGCCTCGTCGCGCAGCACGGCGAGGAGAACGGCCGCACCTAGCACCAGGGGATGGAAGTGGGTCAGCAGCGCCTCGGGCGGGGCCTCGCCCAGCGGGCCGTCGAGCGCCGCCAGCGCGCCCAGCACGGCGGCAGTCCAGGACTGCCAGCCCTCCAGCTCCGCGTCCGTCACGGGGAGAGTCGGGATGCCTAGCGCGGCCAGCGGGGGCATATGGTCTGACCTCAAGGGCGCAGGATTGGGCCGTGGCTGGTCGCTATCATAGCGTGCTCGTCCAGCCTGACGCTAGCGGCCGCATGGTGTGTGCCAACCCTCCTGTCCGCTCTGTTCGCCATTTCCGTTACTCGACTGTGAGCGGGCGGGAGCCTCGTGCGTGCGACAATAGGCCTCGCGAAGAGCCGCACACGTGGCCGGCTGGAGGCAGTGGATGATCGTCGCGGTAGCCACGCAAAAGGGTGGCAGCGCGAAGACGACGACCGTGGTGAACCTGGGCGCGGCGCTCGCGGCGAGCGGGCGGCGCACGTTGATCATGGACCTCGATGGCCAGGGACACGCGAGCTACTGGCTGCTCGGCACGGAGGGGCGCCATCGCGGCCCGTTCGTGCACGACTGGCTGGAGGGGCGCGCCGCGGCCGACGACGTCGTGCGGGCTACCCACTGGTCTCACCTCGATGTAGTGCCCGCCAACCTCGCCATCAACGCCCTGCGCGACCAGCTGGAGGCCGCGCGGCGCGCGAGCGCGCGCCGACTGCTCGCGGAGCGCCTCCGCGGCCTGCGCGACCGCTATAGCTGGATACTGCTGGACTGCCCGGCGGGTCTGAACGCCCTGGCGGTCAACGCGCTAGTGGCCGCGGAGGGCGTGCTGATCCCCGTCGCGCCGCCCGAGCCGCTGGCCCTGGACGGCGCGTTGCACCTCCTCCAGACGGTCGAACGGATCACCCAGGCGACGCCGCCGGGCCCGCGGCTGCTGGGTGTGCTCGTGGCGAACACGCAGCCGCGCCGCGCAGCCGAGCGCCGGCACGTCGACCGGCTGCGGGCGCGCGGGCTGCCCATTCTCGCGAGCCAGATCCCCACGAGCGCCCGTGTGGCCACCGCGGCGGCGGCGCACCGGCCGCTGGTCGCCCACGCGCCGAGCAGCCCCGCTGCCGCCGCCTATCGCGAGCTCGCGGCGGAGCTGTCGATTCTTGTGGAGCGCCACGCCGCCTGACCGCGGGCTGCCCCGGCCCGCGCTAGAACACCACCGCCGCGACGGCGGGCGCGAGCCCCAGGCGTCGCGCGACGGCCGTCGTGGCTAGCGAGACGACCGCGGACAGCACGGCGACACGAGCGAGGAAGCGCACGGCTCGGAAGAGTAGTCTCATCGTCGACTCCTGATCGCCTCTTGACTGGCGGGCATGCCGCGCAAGTTATAGCCGATCGGAGAGTCCAAGCTAAGCTACCTCCCGCCGGCACTCGGTCGGCCGTGCGGCGTGCCGGCTCGCCCTCGGCACGCGGGCGACGTACCGGGGGCGAACCGGAAGCCGGAAGACAGGTGGTGCTAGCTGCAGTTGGCGGGGGCGCCGCTGGCGCAGCGGCTCACCGCGTCCAACAAGGCGTTGGCTTGGTCGATGATCTGCTTGGCCTGCTGCTCGTCGATGGCCTGGCCGCGGAAGGCGGCCGCCTCCAGCATGCCGATCATGCGCGTGGCGAGCGCGTTACGCTGCTGTGTAAAGGTAGCCAGCCGGTTCTCGAGCTGCGCGTAGGTCGCATCACCAGGGGCGTTACCCTGCAGCGCCACGGTGGAGATGCGCAGGCTCATCAGGCCGAGCTGCCCCACCGGCGCGTTGATCTGCTTGTAGGCGTCCGCGAGACGCTGTAGCGTCTCATTGTGAGCGCGCAGGGACTGTGGCACGGCCCGCTCCTCCAGCACCTCGAACAGCACCCGGCCGTCGTGGGCGTAATCGTCCGTGAGGCCGAGCGCGGTTAGCATCGTCGGGCGGATGTCCGTCTGGTCGGCCCAGGTGCGGCTGTCCACGCCGCGGCGCTCGACGCCCGGCCCGACCAGGCCCAGCCAGGTCGTGTTGATGTCGGGCGCCACGTCACCGTGGTTCCAGGCGAAGCCCGGCTGCACGGTCACGCACGGCGAGTTGCAGTTCGCCGCGCCCGCGAACAGGAAGTATTCGGGATTGGCGAACAGCGTGAAGGTGGGCGTGCGTGCGGGATCGGCCGTGATCATGTGGAGTAGCTGCATCTCCACGGGGTCGGCCAGGTAATTGGTCAGGTGGTTCGTGGCGCCGGTGATCGGGTTCGCCGTCGTGAGCCCCGCCACGCCGCGCTCGAAGGCGCGGGTCACAGCAGCATCGCGGGCAGGATTGCCGTCGAGGTAGACGGTCGGGGCGGAATCCGAGTGCACAGTGAACGGCGTCGTGATGCCCGCTTGCGTGGCGAGCAGCCCCTTCAGGTTCGCGTTGATCTCCCCGATCACGCTGTAGCTGCAGGGCGTGGTGACGCCGTTGCAGTTGGTCGGGCTCGGCGGGCCACCCACGAAGTGGTCGCCCTCGTCCGCGGTGAACACGAACAGCGTGTTGCGGGCAGTGATGCCGTCGCGCTCCAGGCGGGCGAAGAACTTGCCGAAGGCGTCGTCGTACGCCTTGAGCGCCGCGACGTACTGCGCCTGGCCGGGGCCCAGCGCCGGCCCCGTCGGGTGCGCATCGTGCGCATCGGAGATGTACGCGTAGGTGACGGGGATGCCGTGCTCCTGCATCGCCGCGACGTAGCCGAGCGACACCGCCGCCGCCATGCCGTCGAAGCCGGGGAAGCCGACGTGCCCCTGCGGGTCCTGGATGAGGTTGCCATTCAGATCCGTAACCGGGCCGCCGGGGCTGATCTGCGGCGCCACATACTTGTGACCGAAGAGCCCGTTGAAGCCCGTATAGCCGCCCGGCTCGTCGGGCAGCAGGTCGGGCCGCCCGCGGTTGGCGCTACTGCAAAGCGTCGCGCCCTGGGCGCAGTGGACGGCGATGCCCACGAAGTCGGCGAACGCTTGGCCCGGGTTGCTCGTAACCTCCTGCGCCTCGGGCGAGCCGGCACCGAAGACGGTCGGGATGTCGATGCCGGTGTTCTCCAGCACGATATTCGCCGACGCGACCGCGCCGACATTGCAGCCGGCCCGCGTGAACGGCACCCACGGCGCGGGCGTATTCGTGCCCTGCGGCCTGCGCGGGCCGACCGGCCCCGTCAGCATGTTGTAGGTGGTGTCCGTCGGCGTGCCCGACGCCGTGTCGAAGATCGGCGCGGTCCAGTAGGCGAAGGAGACGCCCGGGCGCGTGGAACCGGTCGAGGTGAAGTAGCGGAAGCTGTTGCTCACCGGCACACCGTGACGATCGCCGTATACCCCGGTGAAGGACGTGAGGATGTCGGTGGCCGTGTGCGCGATTAGTGGCGTGTGCTCGTTCGTGAGCAGCGTGCCCTGGCTCTTGACGAAGTTCAGCAGATTCGGCATCTGCTCCAGGTCCGAGGGCACGTTCGGGTTGTCGCGAGTGAAGTGGACGTTGTCGAACTGAACGTAGATCACGTGTTGGACGCCGTTCCGGTTGCCGGGGTCGCTACTGGTCGTGCTAAGCGTGCAGGGGTTGGCCGGATCGGCCAGCGCCGTCCCCGTGTCCCCGCCGCGGGGCACGCCGGGCAGGGCGCCGACGAGCAGCGCGGTGAGCGCGCCCAGCGCGGCCCGCCGCATCGTGAGAAGTCGCCGGTTCATGCTGCCTCCTTTGTTCGTCTGCCTGCCAATCCAACTGCCTCAGGGCGTCTGAAGCTGCCGCAGGTCGAGGCGCTGAATCGCGGCCTTGACCGCGGCCTGCCCGCCGGTGAGCAGGTAGCCGTACAGCCGGAAGTCCGAGAGCTGCGACAACACGAGGTTGCGGAAGAGGTTGAAGCGCGCCGGCTGCGTGCTCGGGTTGATGCCGAACTCGGGCGCGAGCCTAGTGAGCAGCCCGATCAGAATCGCGGCCGTGTCGCCGCTGAGCACGAAGTCGTGGTCGGAGAGATGGTTGATATACCCCTCGATGTGTGGCGGGTCCTGCGCGAGCACCCACGTGCCGTCGGGCAATTGCTTCAACAGGCCGGCAGCTACCGGGTCCACGCGCGCGATGATCGCCGCGGCGCGCAGGTAGTTCACCAGGCGCGCGTTCGCCCGCGTCGCGGTGGGCGGGTCGTGGGCGCTCAGCAGCGCGATCACGAAGGCCGGCGGCATGCCGCGCACGATGGCCTCGGCGCCGCTGGTGGGGTGGTGCGCGCCCGTGTCGGCGATGACCTGCTCGACTAGCTCGCTGCCGTCCGAGTTCCACTGGAACACGGTCACCTTGTTCAGGTCGTGCCAGAGCGGCGCGGCGCGCGCGATGCTCGCGTCGATGGCGTCGGGCCGCGACGTGAGCTCGTACACTTTGCCGTAGGTATCGACGTAGCCCTCGGCCAGCGTGGCGTTGACCCACTCGTGCACCGCCAGCCCGCCCGGGTACGAGTGGTGCCCGCTGTAGGTGCTGCCGGGCGCGGACCAGAACGCCTGCGGCGCCTGGTGCGGGTCGGCCACCGGCGGGTAAATCCCCTCGACGGTCGTCGCGGCCGGGATGAGGCCCGCGTTCAGCAACTCCTGGCGCACCTGGCCCTTGTCACCGTCCGTAGGCGCTTTCAGGAAGTACGTGGGCGCCGGGTTGCGCAGTAGGTCGAGCGTCGCGCGCCGGATCGTCTGGTCTGGCAGCCGGTTCGCGAGTTCCTCGGTGGCCTGCCGCGCGCGCTTGATGAAGTCCGAGCTGTCGGCGAGCTTCATGGCCTGAGCGTTGCCGACGCTGAGGTCCGCCAGCGTCGCGGCGGGCACGGCCAGCGGCATGGCGATGCGCGTCGGGCAGCAGGCCCGCTCGCCCGCGCCGATCACGCTCGCCAGGGCCGGCTCGACTGCGGCCGCGGCGGCGAATATCCCGGCGGCCGTCGCCACGCCGCCCGCCAGGAACTGGCGGCGGTTGGCTCCACGCCCAAGCTGAGCCGGGAGTGTGTCGATCTGTTCCGTTCTCACCGTATGTCCCCTTCTCTCATTGGCGTCTTATGCGCGACTGGCTACTCGCGACGACGCGGAGCAGGCGATGACGCGGAGAGGGCGGGGCCAAGTGACCCCGCCCTCCTGCGTTGGTGCTAGTGGCTGTGATTGTCGGCTTGGTCGTTGCCGTTGCCGCGGTCGCGGTCGACCGTGCCCGTGGACGGGTCGAGGAAGAGCTTCGGCGCGCGCGGGCCGTGGCCGAAGTCGAACATCTGCGTGAGCGGGCCGGCTAGCTCGTCGAACGACTGGTCGCCGATGCGCCCCAGGGTCCAGTTGTCCTCGATGAAGCGCAGCACGGAGGACTGGTCGGTGGTCGTGTGGTCCACGAAGTTCTGCTTCGCCCAGGGCGAGATGACCAGGAACGGCTGGCGCGGCCCGTAGCCGCAGCGATCCTGGTACGTCCAGCCGGCCGGGCGCGGCGTGGTGCCGCAGTTGTTTCCAACTAGTGCGTCCATGCTAGGGTCATTCGAGTGGCTCACGATGGGCGACATCGCGTGGTCGTACCAGCCGTCCGAGTCGTCGTAGAGGATGATCACGGCGGTGTGGTCCCACTCGGGCGCGCGCTGGAGGCGGTTGATGGTCTGCACGAGGAAGGTCTGCTCGTCGAGCGGGTCCGAATAGCCAGCGTGGCCATCCTGGTAGGCCGCGGCCTTCAGGAAGCTCACGGCCGGCATGTTGTGGCCGTCCACGGCTGTCCAGAAGTCCGCGAGGTCATACTGGTGGTTCGCCTGGTCGGTCTTGCCGATCAGGTTCGGGGCGCTCGGCGGCAGGTGGTGAGGGTTCGCCGTCGACGCATAGTACTGGAACGCGGAGTGGTGCGGAATGTAGTCGGCAACCGTCGCCCCACCGATGTTCGTGTGCGTGCTGCCGCACACGGCCGTTCCGCCGGTCGTGCTCGTCGGCCGGAAGCCGCCGTTGAACCAGCCCCAGGTGATGCCCTTGGCGTTTAGCAGGTCGCCGACGTTCTTGCCGGTCGTCGCGGTCTGGATAATCTGGGTGTTGTCGCGCGTCCTGCAGTCGTCGAGCGTGGGCTGCGGATCACCGATGACCGTGCCATTCGGCGTGACTGCGGGCGAAGTGAGCGTAGCACCGTGCGTCTGGCCGGAGACGAGGTTCAGCGCCCCGGGCGTGGACGGCCCGAAGGTGCTGCTGAACGAGTTGTCGTTCATGGCGAAGTGCTGGGCGTAGTTCCACAGCGCCGTCACGGTGTTGCCGTCGTAGTAGCCCATGACGTCGATGCCGCCGGGCTGGCAGTGGGTGCCGCTGCGGCCCACGAACTCCACGAACTTGTCCATGAGCCCACTGTCGAACGCCTTCTGCTCATCCGTGTAGTTGTGGTCCATGTCGCAGGTGAGCGCGCGCGAGCGCGGTAGACGGAAGGGGTTGGTGCTGTTCGGGTTGTTCGTGAGGAGCGCGCCCGTCAGGCCGTTCACGGTCGGCGTGTCGGGCGCGGCGTCGAAGCGGGGCTCGCCGGCCGGGTTCGTGGCGTTGGGGTAGGTGGCGAAGTAGTGGTCGAACGACACGTTCTCCTGGAAGATAACCACGACGTGCTCGATGGGCGTCGCCGTCGCGCTGGCGCGGGCCTGCGGCAGGCCACCCCCGCCGCTCAATCCGAGCGCCGCGGCCACTGCCGCGGCGCCCATGGGTAGGAACCGATGCCGAATCCGCACGAGCCGTCCTCCTTACCAGCTATAGCCACGCGAATAGCGTGACCACTGGCTTTTATGCGACGCCATTACCACCAGCTAGTAACAAGTGTGGCCACTAACTGTACAGTTGGCGTCCATAAGGAAGAACGACGCCGTGTTATCGATGTTACGCCCATATCTGGTGAATCAGAGATATTACAATATTGCCAGAATATGGCATGAAATTGCTTACAAACCGTTTACAAAGGATCGTGTACTGACTAATCTCGCCGATCTGCAAATATACCACTATTGATACTGGTGATCGCGCGGCTTTCCGGCCTGGAGGGACGGTTGCGAAGGGTCAGGGGTTACTGGGCGCGCACCTGGAAGCGGATAATGGTGCGTGGCTCCTGGGCGGCGTGGCGGGCTAGCGCGGCCGGATCGGCGAGCGCCACGTAGTCGACGGCGGGCAAGCCCTCGACGCGCACGGTGAGCAGGTCGCCGTCCACGGTCAGCACCGCGTAAGCAAAGGTCCGGTAGGCGGCGAAGCTTGCGGGCTCCACCGGCCCCAGCGTGCCATCCGGCCTGAGCACGCTGCCAGCCACCAGCCCCGGGAAGTCAGGCTCCAGCCCGAGCGGGTCGAGGCCGGCGGCCCGCTGGCCGCGCACGCTCGGGCGGCTGCTCGGCGCGTCGCCCACCAGCGTCGCCACCTCGGCGCGGTCGGCCGCGCGGCCGCTGAGCCCGTCGAGCACGGCGCCGACGTTCGGGTAGGCAGTGCCCGCGCCCAGTGGGCCGGTCAGGATCTCGAAGGCGTTGCGCGCCGGCACACGCGGCGAGGCCGGGTCGCCCGGCACGGCGTGATAGCGCAGGTTGTTGACCTGCGTGTAGTGGTTGTCCGTCGTCAGGAACACCACGTTGGCGATGCCCTGCTGGTCGATGAACTGGAGCAGGCGGTCGCGCTCGTAGCGGTAGCCGCCCGCCCACGACTTCGTGGTGTCCAGTTCCACGCCGATCTCGGACGCGCGGCCGACCTCCTGGATCGGCGACGAGATGACGACGAACTTCCAGGTGACGCTATGCTGCTGCGCGTCGAGCAGGGCATTCTCCAGCCAATCGAGCTGCCAGCGGCCCAGCATCGTGCGCTCCGCGCTGTCGGCGTCGGGATCGTCGGCCGTGGTGAGCCGCGCGCTGCGATACGACCGGTCGTCGGCCACGATCAGCGTGGCGTTCGCGCCCCACGGCTGCACGTAGTAGTAGCCGGCCGTGCCGTCGACGCGCGGGTCGCCACTGCCCGCGACGACGCGGCCGCGCACCGGCTGGTACTCGGCGTACGCTTGCACGCGCGCCTGGAAGCCGGGCGTCTCACGCACGGGCGTGCCCGCGCCCGCGGCGGCCGGCGCGCCGCCCTCGTTGTAGGACGGGGCGGCCGTGTCGGCGAGCGACAGCCCGAGCTCATGGTTGTCGAACACGGAGTACTGGCCGAAGCGGCCGTACGTGGCGCGCAGCGGCGCCGCGTCCGAGAAGCCCCACCGCGGCTCGCGGTTGTCGCGGTAGCGCAGCCGGTACTCGTCCAGCGTCTCCGCGGCCGTCGTGCCCTCCGGGTCCATCCACTCGTAGATCAGGTCGCCGAGGAAGACGAAGAAGGCCAGCGGCTCGCGGTTGAGCGCGTCCAGCAGCGGGTAGGGCTTCCAGCGCCAGTCGGCGTCACCCGTAAAGCCAAAGGTGAGTGGCGCCGCCTGGTCGGGCGCGTAGGCGGTGCGGCAGGTGCCGCCGGGGCTGGCCTCGCCGTCCGGGCCGCGGAAGCGGTAGTAGTAGAGCGTGCCGGGCGCCAGCCCCGCGGCCAGCGCCTTCGCCGTCAGGTCGCTCGATGCCATAGCCTCGATAGGCGAGAGCGCGCGGGCGGTGGCGAAGTCGGGCCGCGTGTCGAGCTCGGGCGTGAGGCGAGCTGGGCGGTCGGCACGCGTCCAGAGCACCAGCGAGTCGGCGGCCATGTCCCCGCAGGCCACGCCCCATAGGAAGCCAACGCTGCCCTTCTGCGGCGCGGGCGCCAGGGCGAGGAGCGCCACGACGCAGGCGAGGAGCAGCGCGCGAGTGCGCTCCCGTCGCGGCCGAATCACGGTACGGGCCCTCCTGGTCAACGCTCACTCGGGCGGCCTGCGGTGGGGCCGCGGTCAGGCCGAATGCTGCAGGCTAGCGAAAAGCGTAGCGGCGGGCGACGAGGCGCGCGCCGACGTTCAGCGTTAGCACGAAAGCGAGCAGGAAGAACGACGCGGCCCACGCCTGCTGGTGCCACTGGTCGTAGGGCGAGATTGCGTACTGGAAGATGTCCAGCGTCAGCGCCGCGATGGGACTGGTGAGCCCGTTATTCCAGAAGCGGTTGCCGAGTGCGGTGAAGATCAGCGGCGCGGTCTCGCCGGCGATGCGCGCGACGGCCAGCATGACGCCAGTCATGACGCCGGCCATCGCGCACGGCAGCACCACGCGCAGGATGGCTCGCCAGCGCGGCGAGCCCAGCGCCAGCGCCGCCTCCTGTAGGTCGCGTGGCACCAGCCGCAAGCTCTCTTCGGTCGTGCGTGCCACGATGGGCAGCATGATCACGCCCAGCGCGAAGGCGCCCGCAATGGCCGAGAACGTGCCCATCGGCCGCACGAGCAGCGTATAGCCGAAGATGCCGATGACGATCGACGGCAGTCCTGCTAGGACGTCGGCCACCAGCCGCACGCACTCGCAAGTACGGGGTGTGCCGTACTCCGCCAGAAAGATGCCCGCGCCTACGCCGATGGCCACCGCCCAAACGCTGGCCAGGGTCACCAGGATCGCGCTGCCGACAAAGGAGTTCACCATGCCGCCCCCGGGCTGGCCGAGCGGGCGCGGCAGCGTGGTCAAGAACTCGACGTTCACGTAGGCGATGCCCTTCACCAGCACGTAGCCAAGCAGGACTAGCAGTACGCCTCCGCTGAACACCGCGCACAGTCCGCAAAGGCCCTTCATGAAGCGGCTGAACGCGCGGCGGCGGGCGGTGCGATCCATCGCTTACCCCCCGCCCTGGCCAATGCCGATCGAGGCCGCGGTCATGCGGTGGACGAGCAGCCGCGCGATGATGTTGACCACCAGGGTGATCACGAATAGCACGATCCCAGCGTAAATGAGCGCGGAGAGATAGATGTCCGAGTCGGCTTCGCGGAACTGGCTGGCGATCAAGCTTGCGAGCGTGGTCGCCTGTGCGAACAGCGAGAGGTCGATCTTGAAGACGTTGCCGATGACCATCGTCACCGCCAGCGTCTCGCCGAGCGCGCGCCCCAGCGCCAGGATTATCGCGCCGGTGATGCCGCTGCGCCCGCATGGCAGCACCACGCTCCAGATCGCCTCCCACTCGGTCACGCCGAGCGCATAGGCGGCCTCGTGTTGCGTTACCGGCACCGCGCGGATCACCTCGCGCACGATGGACGTAAGGATCGGCAGCACCATGATCGCCAGGATGAGCGAC